>ERZ795045.384-NODE-384-length-57986-cov-6.341562_pt1 | contig 57986 bp, 41 predicted proteins | sample MGYA00375129_ERZ795045 | MGnify/ENA primary metagenome ERZ795045 (study PRJEB30174, sample SAMN05720166) | activated sludge metagenome | isolation source: anaerobic digester from wastewater treatment plant | place: Japan | collected 2015-05-15 ...
CTCGCCCTGCACTACGCACGCTCGGGCAGCGGTCTCTTCCGCCGGTATCGAGCGTTCCGCTGGGTGTCCGACGCTACCGGCGGTCACCTGGAGGGGATCGCCCATCCCGATCCGATCTCGCTGGAGGATCTCATCGGGTGCGAGGAGGAGTGCCGCGTGCTGTTGCGCAACACCGAGCAGTTCCTTGCCGGCAGCCCGGCGAACAACGTCCTGCTCTATGGCGACCGGGGCACCGGGAAGTCGTCCATGGTGAAGGCGCTGCTCAACGCCTACGCGGAGCGCGGCCTGCGCCTGCTGGAGGTCCAGAAGCAGCACCTCTCGGCGTTCCCGCGGATCTTGAAGCTGCTGCGCGGGCGGCGCGAGCGTTTTATTCTCTTCGTGGATGACCTCTCCTTCGAGGAAAACGAGACGAATTACAAGGATCTGAAAGCCGTGCTGGAAGGCGGGCTGGAGACGCGCCCGGAGAACGTGCTCCTCTACGCGACGTCCAACCGCCGCCACCTGATCCCGGAGCGGTTCTCGGACCGCGACCACGTGGACCCGGAGATTCACGCCCGCGATACGTCGCAAGAGAAGCTATCGCTCAGCGACCGGTTCGGGATCACGATCACCTTCCTCTCGCCGGATCAAGAGGGTTACCTGGCTATCGTGGAGGGCCTGGCGAAGCGATTGGGGCTGGAGTGGCCGGCGGAGACGCTGCGCCGGCGCGCGCTGCAGTGGGCGGCACGGTATAACGGCTGGTCCGGGCGCTCCGCGCGCCAGTTCATCCACTTCGCGCTCGGCGAGCAGGCGCTGGAGGCAGCGGCACACCGATAGCCGATAGGAAAGGGCCACGTTCTTCCGATGAAGATTCTGCTCGTGGAGGATGAGAAAAAGGTCGCCAGCTTCATCCAGCGGGGTCTGGAGGAGGAGCGCTACCAGGTAGACGTGGCCCACGATGGACCGACGGGCGCCAGCCTGGCCGTCTCCGAGAGCTACGACGCGATCATCCTCGACATTCAGCTTCCGGGCATGGATGGCCTGGAGGTGCTCCGCTCGCTACGCGGACGCGGCATCACCACGCCGGTGCTCATGCTCACCGTGCGCGACTCCGTGGAGGATAAGGTGACCGCGCTGGATAGCGGCGGCGATGACTACCTGACCAAGCCGTTCGCCTTTGCGGAGCTTCTGGCGCGCCTCCGGGCGCTGATCCGCCGGGGGCAGCAGCGCAGCGCCGAGGATCGCCTGGAGGCGTTCGGGATCTCCATGGATCTGCGCACGCATCGCGTCACCCGCGACGGCGAGGCGGTGGAGCTGACGGGCAAGGAGTATGCCCTGCTCGAGCTGTTCCTGCGCCATCCGGGGCAGGTGCTCACGCGCACCATGATCTCCGAGCAGATCTGGGGCTACCACTTCGACAGCTTCACCAACGTGATTGACGTCTACGTCAACTACCTGCGCAAGAAGCTCGACCAGAACGGCCGGCCGCGGCTCATCCACACGGTGCGCGGCGTCGGCTACGTGCTCCGCCGGGAGGAAGCAGAAGAGTAGTCGTGGGCAAGGTGAGCGAAGCGCTCGAGCGCCTCAACATCCAGCACCGGATGATGCTGTGGTTCACGGCGATCATCCTGGGCGTCTTGGGCTGCGTCCTGCTTTTCCTGCACCTTCGCATCACCCGCGACATGCGCAACCAGGTCTACTCCGAGCTGATGCGCACGCGAACGCTCTTTGAGAACATCCACCGGATGAGCGGCGAGGATCTCCAGAGCCAGTGCCTGATTCTCGCGAATCTGACGCGGCTACGCGCGGCGGTGACGCGCCAGTCGCCCGAAGAGGTGCAGAGCGTCCTCGAGGATTACGCCACGATGCCCGGCGCGGAGGCGGTGCTGATCACCACTCCAGACGGCAGGCCTCTCGCCAGCCGGGGGCTGCCCGCGCCTCGGGGACACCGCGCGCCCCTCTACGATAGCGTCCGCCAGGCGCTGGCGGGCGCCACGCCTCCGGGGATCGATGTCAGCGCCGCGGGGATCTACCAGACGGCGTGGTGCCGGGTGCGCCACGCCCGAACCGGGATGCCGGTAGGCCTCCTGGTGCTGGGCACCCCCATCGACAAGCGCCTCGCGATCCGGCTGAGCAGCATGTCCGGCGCGGCGATCACCTTCTTTGCGCCCCGGCCCGGCAGCGATGACCCAGTTCCCACCGTGGTGGCGTCCACGCTTCCTGGCGAGGCGATGCTCCGCCTGCAGGAGGCGATGCTGGCGATGGGGCGCAACCCGCTCAGCGTGCCCTCGGAGGGCCTGGAGAGCCCCTACGTGATGGACCTCGGCGAGGAGGTGCAGTACCTCTCCGTCACCGCCCCAATCCGCGGGGAGGGCCGGAAAGTGGTGGGCGCCTACGTCATCCAGCGCCCTCTCCAGGAGGAGTTTCGGCTGCTGGACCGGATGCGCCTCACGCTGATCTTCGTGGGCGTGGTGGCCGTCCTCTTGGGGCTGTGCGCGAGCTTCATCGTGGCGAACGGCGTTGGCCGCCGCATCCACGGCGTGGTGCGCGCCGCCGAGGACCTGAGCGCCGGCGACTGGAGCCGGCGCGTGCCGATTGAGGGTCCGAAGGACCTGCGCGTCCTCGCGGAGGCGTTCAACCGGATGGCAAGCCGGCTCCAGGGCTGGGACGCGGAGCTGCGCGCCGAGGTGGCGCTGCGCACCGAGGAGCTAAACCAGGCCCTGGCCCGCCTCGACTCCAACCTACGCCAGATGCGCCAGTTCCACGCCGATGCCTCGCATGAGCTGCGCACGCCGCTCACGATCATGCGCGGCGAGGTGGAAGTGGCGTTGCGCACTAGCCGCACCCCCGAAGAGTATCAGCGCGTTCTGGCCAGCGTACTGGAGGAGATGAACCGCGTCTCCGCCATCGTCGAGCACCTCCTGCTCCTGGCGCGCGCCGATTCCGGGCAGATCCTGATTGAGCGCGCCCCCGTCTCGATAGACGCGCTGCTGGAGGAGCTGCACCCGCAGGCGGTGCTCCTGGCCGGGCGAAAGGAGATCACCGTCACGCTCGAGAAGGAAGGCCCGGTGATGGTCCTCGGCGATTCCGACAAGCTCCGCCAGCTCTTCCTCAACTTGATCGACAACGCGATCAAATACACGCCCGAGGGCGGCCAGGTTCGCCTGCGCGTGCGCGGCGACAGCGGCTTTGCCGTGGTCTCGGTGGAAGACACCGGGATCGGAATCGCCCCCGAGGATGTACCCCACATTTTCGACCGCTTCTTCCGCGCCGACCGGGCGCGCAGCCGCGAGATGGGGGGCACCGGGCTCGGCCTGGCGATCTGCCAGTGGATCATCGACGGCCACCACGGCTGGATCGACGTCCAGAGCACCCTGGGCGAGGGCTCCTGCTTCACCGTCTATATCCCCCGCGTGGACCCCTCTGGGCCGGTGGATGCGTCAGCGCCCGGCCACCCCGCCGATGATTAGAAAACTCTAATGCGTTTTTAATGGTGTTCTAATGTTGACTTGCTATACTGATCAGCAGATGCGAACTGTCGCATATCTACTGCGGGCCCGGACCCGAAACGCATCGGGCGGCGTGACCCGATATCGGCCTGGTAGGCTCCACGCTGATCGAACCTTAGCCAGACCCGGGGTAGGTATCCCGTCGCCACCCCAGCCGCCGCCCGGCTTACGGGGCCCGGCCCGCGTTCCCCTCCCCTACCCGCGATCCCGATGGGGCGCGTCTACTCATCGCATCCAGAGCTGGAGGAACCACCCGGAGTATGCTGCCAGATTCACCGCCCGGCGTAACTGCTGCCCCGGCGCGCCGGGGCACGCCCGGAGTAAGGGAGAGAGCGCATGAGTGTTGATCTTTACGACGATCTCGGCGCGGGATACGACATCGTGATCCACTGGGAGCGGCGCCTCGCCCGGGAGACGCCTTTCTACCAGGATCTTTTCGCGCGGCATGGAGTCCGCCGGCTGCTGGACGTGGGCGCGGGCACGGGCTGGCACGCCCGGCTCTTCGCCCAATGGGGAATCGAGGTGGTCGCCCTGGACCCAAGCGCCGCGATGCTGGAGAAGGCACGCGAGGTGACGGCGGGCCTGCCGGTGCAGCTCGTGCAGGCCGGTTTCGAAGACCTGCCGCAAGCGGTAAACCCGCCGTTCGAGGCGGTCGTCTGCCTGGGGAACACCCTTCCCCACGCGGCCACGCACGCCGCGCGCATGCAGGCGCTTCGCGGCTTCCGCGCGTGCCTGGGATCGGGCGGAGTATGCGTGGTGCAAACCCTCAACTACGATCAATTGGCCGCCACACACGAGCGGTTCCAGCCGCTCTCGCACGGCGTCGTGAACGGTCAGGAGCAGCTCCTCCTGCGGATGTTCGACTTCGGACCGGAGACGTGGCGGTTCAACATCCTGCGGTTCACGCGCGTCGACAGCGAGTGGCGGTTCGACGTCTCCAGCGCAACGCACCTTCCCGTTTTCGGCGCGGAGCTCGAGCGCCAGATGCGCGAGGCCGGCTTCGCGGAAGTGCGCCTGCTCGGCGGGTTTGACGGCTCGGTGTTCAACCCGGAAACGTCGGATATGCTCCTGGCCGTCGCCAGCTGATCCGGCAGCGCTGGCTCAAAAGTGGCCGGGCGCGCGGTCTCGGGATGAGTACCGCGCGCCCGGCACCGGTCACTTCAGCAGCCGGGCGGGGTGGTCGGCCAGGAACGGAACCACGTCGCCCGCCAGGAAGAACAAAACGTCCTCCTTCGGCGTCATCTCCAGCTTCCACGCCTTCCCCCGGCCCTCCGGCGGCACACTGATCTTGAACTCGTTTTCGAGGAGCGCGCCACTCTGCCTCAACGCCTCGCGCCCGGAGGGATCGGTGAGCACCAGCTCCACCGGCTCCGTCTCGCCGCCGCACTTCACGCGCAGGGTAAACTCGCGCGCATTCTCTGGCACGTAGAGGTAGGAAACCGGCATCTGGTAAATCACCTGGAGTGGCTCCGACTCCGACGCCTCCAGCACCAGGCAACGGTTCTCGCTTTCGATGGTGCATGAGCCGCCCTTCGGCACGATCTCGACGAAGTGCGTGCCGGTCTTCTCGGCCTTCACCGTGACCGTCGCGCTCTCATCGACCTTGACCGCACCCTTCGCCAGCTCCTTCAGGTCGGGATCGAGCAGCCGGTAGCTTGCGGTATCGCGGAAGGTAGTCACGCGGACGTTCGTCACCTTCAGCGAGATCGTCTCGCCCGCCTCGGCATAGAGGAGCGCACGCCCGCGCTGCCGGACCCGCGCCGGTCCGGGAGACGGCTCGAACCCGGCCCCCTTTCCCGCCACGGGAGCGAGCCTGGGGAGGAGGTCGCACGCCAGCTCACAGAAGATGGACGAGCCGGACGCATTGGTATAGCTCGTTTCGATCGGGATGCGCACGGTGCCCGGGCGCGCATCCGGCGGCGCCGTGATCGTGAGGCGCACGGTCGCCGTCCCGGGCTCCAGACCCGCCGGGCCAACCGTCACCGTCTCCGGTCCGGCCAGCTGCCACGACCACCCCTTGGGGAGCACCGGGCGGCTGCGAACCTGGATCTCGTGGGGCATCACGTTGCGGATTTCTACGGCGACTTCAGCGGGCCGCCCCGCCACCAGAGTTCGCTTGCGCTCGGCCAGCGCCGCCAGGAACGGCGTGTCGCACGGCAGCGTCACCTGGTCAGCCACGGTGAAGCTCTCGTTGCCCGTGCGCACCTGCGCCTCGGCGAGGAGGGTGACCGTGTGCTCGACCAGCCGCCGGTCGGTGACAACGACCTCGAACTGCCCAGGCTGCCGGGCGCCCGGCTTCGGGCGGATCGCCACCGCCTCCGGGCGCGCCGCGCGGGCCACGGTGAGCCGTGGCTCCGACACCAGCTGCCCGCTCGCGCCCGGCTGGCACTCGACAGTCACCTCGCAAGGGATAAACGGCGCGAGACGCGCTCCCGCGGCGACCGACAGCCGGATCCGGGCGCCGGTCTGAGCGGCAATCGCGGCGCCAACGGCGGCGCGCTGGCGCTCCACATCCTCCAGCTGGGGCAGCGGCGCCTTGGCAACCGCCAGCCGGTGGCACTGCTCGGCCAGCTCGCGCGAGCGCCTGGCGAGCGCGCCCAGGTCATACCGCCCGGTTTGAGGCGAAGGGGTCAGGCCAGGGATCACCCGGAGGGGCAGGTGCACCTCGCGCCGTGCTGCACCGGGCGCCAGCCGGACGGAACCGGCCTCAGACGCGAGCGCGGCGAGCGCGCCGGTCGCCTCGCGAGCGACGACCTGCAGGCCCTCGACCCCGCGAAGCTGGAGCGCCTGTGCGCCGTCCACGGTCACGACCAGGCCACCGCGCGAGGCATCGGCCACACGCGCGCGAACTGGGGGCTCGATTGTCGCCGGGTGGCGCAACGCCAGGAGGAAATCCTGGTCGGCCCGCGTGCCGGTCGCGGTGAGGGTACCATCGGGCGCAATCTCCAGCTCGGCGCCCTCGGCATACCACAGGCTACCGGGCTCAACGCGCGCTTGCGGGAAAGTTCCATCCTTGCCCTTGCGCAGGAAGAGGAACGGAAGATCCGCCCGCGCGGGGGCCGCGGACGGTTCCTTGCCGCCAAACTCCAGCAGGAGCACGCTACGCGCTGGCAGCTGGGCCCGCAGGGTTCCATCCGGCCCCATCTCCACGGTGCCGGTCCTCTCTTGCCCTGCCCAGAGCTGGCGCGGCCGGACCGAGCCGGACGGTACACCCCACGCCACCGGATCGCAGCGCAGCGACACGGGCTGGACCTCGCCGGTCCAGTTGGTGAGGAGCAGGCCGACGCGGCCATCCGGCGCCTTCCAGAGAGAGTGGCGGACGACGGGCATCGAGACCGTCGCGCTGTGCGTGAAGCCGATGGACATCTTCCGTTCCGGCACGTCGAGCGCCGGCGGGCGGAGCCACTTCCCTTCCAGGAGGAACGCCCTCCCGGCATGGAAAGTGTGCGTCGCCGCGCGCAGGTAGGCGGCACTCTCGGGCTTCTCGCCAATCTTCGGGGGGGCGTTTTCGGAAAGCGTCGGCACGGCGCCCCACGCCAGGTGCTCCGCCATCAGGGCGCAGAAGGTATCGGTGTCGCGGCTTAGCGCGCAGTCACTGCCATACTGAATGGCATAGTCATGGTAGACCGCGGTGAAGAGCGGGCAGAGCTTGATGAGAGGGGTGTAGCCGCCGCGCGTCACGTCGAGCGTCAGGAAGCCGTCGAAGCCATCCAGGTAGGCCTCACAGATCTCCTCGGTGGTGAAGACGGCTTCCGGCTTGCGCTCGCGGATCCGGTCGCGGAGGCGGCGCATCAAGACGCGGTTCCCCTCGCCCCAGTAGTTCCCGCCGTTGAGCGGGTGCCCGTGCTTCTTGTCGAAGCAGGGCCGCGCGCGCCCCGCGGAGAGGACGTCGAGGTAGACGCCATCCAGGCCGTAATCCCATACCTGCTTGCTGACGAAATCGAACACCTTCTCCTGCCACTGCCGGGTGAAGGGGCACATCCAGGCAAAGGTGTTCTCCGCGATCGGCCAGAGGTAGAAGTCGCCCGCCTCGGTCTTGGCGGCTGCGGCCGCGCCGTTCTCCAGCCGCCAGCTTTCAGTATCCATATCCCAGATGCTCCCCTGGGTGTAGGGGATCACATGCGCACCGAGTGCCTGCATGGCGCGCACGCCCTCGAGGTAACCAGGCTTCGCGGGGAGCATCTCCGGATAGTTATCATCGAACTTCGCCACCGGGTAGCGGTAGTAATGCACAGCAGTGGGCACGCGCAGGTAGTCGAAGTGGTCAGCCAGCTCGCCGAGCACCTTGCCCGGCTCGTTGTAGTACTTCAGCCAGAGCGCCGCCTCCTTGAACCACTCGGGGATCGACCGGCGCGTGGCGATGGGGCCCTCGGCGCACCACTTCTGGCGCAGCGCCCACTCGCGGTAGACCTGGGCCGAGTCGTACCAGTCGCCGTCGAAAACGCCGACCATGGCAGGATAGGGGAGCTCCCACTGGCGTGGCTTCGGCAAGGGATCCGGCGCGGGGAGGATGAGCGAAAGCTCGCCCGTCGCGGCCTTCGTATCCGCGCTCCATTGGATGTGCTTCATCCAGCAATCGGGATCGGCGGCGGCCACGTAGAGCCCGGCTCCCCCGCCGTAGTAGGACGCATACTGCATCGAACCGGGGCAGGGATAGGTGACCGTGTAGCTATTCAGCCGGCGCAAGGGATCCGTCGCCAGCCGGCCCCAGTAGACCGGAAGGGTGAGCGCGTCGTCCTCAGCGACCTTGCGGATCCCGGCAACCCGGGGGAACTCCACCTCGCGCAGCGTCAGCTTCGGGTCGGTCCAATCGAGAGCGAGCCGCCACTCCGAGAGCTTCGCATCCGGACCGAGCGAAATGGTGACGCGAACGCGGGCGGCACCCTGACCGGCGCGGACTCCCTCCCACACCAACGCGAGCCGGCCCTGCGCGGGTTCGGCCCGCCGGGTGGCCGGGGCATCCGCGGCGATGACGAGGTCGTTCCCCGCGCCATCGCGGAACGTGAGCCGCCACAACGGCCCGGTGCGATCACCCAGAAACGCGGTTTGCCGTCCGAGGTGCGCGAGCTCCGTCAGCGCGAAGCCCCGTGCCTCATCGAAGCTGAGGCGGAGATGCTTGTTCTCGAGGCGCACCGCCGCGCCCGCCGGGGCCACCACGCCGATGGCGCAGAGAAGACCTACACAAAAGAGAAGGATGCGGGTACGCCCCCAGCCGCGGGGCCGCCCATGGATCGGCTGTTCTCTCACCTAACTACCTCCCTGGAACGCGCTGCTCCCTCCCCCATAGAGGAAGGGGCTCCTGTCCAGTATAGCAAGGATTGCTCCCGCCCGCAAGGGAGGCACCCGCGGTGGGGGTTTTCGGGATAAGCCCGCACGCGCGGACCTCGAAGCTCCGCGCTGCTTCCTGGCAAAGTCCCTTCGGGGCTTCCCCCCCAGCCCCTGCCGTTCTCAGGCACCCGGGTGTGTTGCCAACCCCAGCCCGGCAGGGCTTCGCTCGCAAGCAGCGCGGTGATTTATCGCCGCACGCCTGGTTGCGCGTCCCCCGCGCGTGGGCGAGGGCGGGGGCCCCGCGCTTCCATGTTTGGGCTGGTCTCCATTCCGCCGCCGGACCCGATTGGGTCGCGCCATGCTCGCGCCGTTTCACGCGCGGTGTCGTGTGGAAAGAGAGGCAGCGGAGAAGCATTGCGCTGCCGTGCAGTCTCGACGCCACGGCCGGCTGCGGTGCAGAGAGGGAAGGATCAATGCGCAAGAAGGAGGAAAAGAAGAGGCTTCACGAGCAGATGCGCGAAGCGGGCGAGATGCTGGGCCAGGCTCGGAAGGAAGAGCTGGGCCACGAAGGCTACGAAGAGTTGGGCCATAAGGGGGGCCAGCGCGTCCGCGAGCTGATCGATAAAGGGAAGCAGCACGAGCGCGAGTAGTTGGTCACGGCGCGGCTCCTCCACGGCGGCCAATAGCCGCCGTGGAGGCTGCATCCCGGATGCCCGCCCGGCCGGCGCTGCCGCGGGTCTCAGCCGACGACGAGCGATTCCCCGCCGTCAATCCACACCTCGGTGCCGGTGATGTGACTGGACGCCTCCGATGCCAGGAAGAGCGCCAGCTGCGCCACCTGCTTCGTCGTGCCCGGCGCGCCGTGCGTCAGCGGGATCTTTCCCTCTGGATACTCAATGGGCGTGCCCACCCCTTCCAGATCCCGCTGCTCGGTACTCTCACCGATATCCGTCCGGATGGCGCCCGGGCAGATCACGTTCACCCGCACCCGATGTGGGGCCAACTCCGCGGCAACCATCTTCGCGAAAGCCACCTGCCCCGCCTTCGAGCAGGAGTAGGCAGTCGCGCCGGTGTTGCTGAAGACGCGGGTACCGTTCACCGAGGAGGTGATGATCACCGATCCGCCGTTCTGCTTCAGGTAGGGCACGGCGTATTTCACCGTGAGGAAGGTCCCGGTCAGGTTGATGGAGAGCGTGCGGTTCCACTCCTCGGGCGACAGCGCATCCAGGGGCGCCCACACGCCGTTGATCCCCGCATTGGCGAAGACGATATCGAGCCGGCCCCAGCGATCCGTGAGCTCCCGGATGGCGCTCTCCATCTCGCCCGGATGAGAGACGTCTGCCACGAGCGCCATGGCTTCCCCACCACTTTGCTCGATCCGGCCCACCACCGCCTGCAGCTTCTCGTGTGTCCGGTCGAGCGCCCCAACGCGCGCGCCCTCGCGCGCGAAGAGAACCGCCGAGGCCTCGCCAATTCCAGAGCCCGCCCCCGTGACGAGGGCCACCTTGCCAGCTAGCTGCATCCTCTCTCCCTCCATCGCCGCCACCCGCGCTCGATAGGGAGTTATACCGCCGGTTGACCCACTTTCAAACCGCCTGCCCTCCGCCACCTCGCATAGGAACCGGGCGCCGCAACCGCGAAAGAATGAAACAAGCATGTCCCCTGACAGCCATCGATGAGAGGAAAGACCATCACCAAATGCCATCCTACGAGGAGCTCAAGAACGAGCTGTGCGGCTTCCTGGTCACCCAGCACAACGCGATGATCCACGCCTTCGGCGCTGCCGATAAGGAGGACAAGGAGCTGGGGCCAGTGCGCGATTTCCGGCTGACCTTCCGCGTCGCCGAGCGCGCTGATTTTGACCGTGTTCACGCGTCTCTGCGCGGCTACCTGACGGAGAACTATCCCTCGGCCTTCCTCACGGCCTACAGCGCCGCGGAGAAGGATGACAAGGAGGGAGGCCGGGTCCGCGAGTTTCGGATCACCATTCGAGTACCGCTCCTCGCCGGCGAGGAAGCGCCCGCGGAGGGTGCGTAGCCCACGCCAGCACAGCTATTGTCCCGCGACAACGGCTCCCCACCACACCGGCGAGGCCCCGGGGACCCGTTGTCGCGTCTCTCAGCTACCCGCGGGCTCCGATGAGGCGGCAGACGAACGGCGCCCCCTTCCTCATCCAGATCCTCCCCGTTTCCCCAGATCCCCGTGACCATCGTTTGGTCTTTGGCACGGTCCCTGCACCCAGGGCGGGCTAGGCCCGCCTACCGTGGCTCTCTCGTTGCACGCCCAGTGGCCAGGGCGCAGGCAATGCCACCCTGCCAGGCCTGGCGTATTGGGCATCGGCGGGCCCTTCCCATGTGCCTGTAAATGATTGGGAGGAGGGGGCATGAGGAAAGCGATTGCGGTTGTAACGGTTGCTCTTCTTGGTGCGGCGGCGCTCTATGCCGGACAGGCGATGAGGGAGGACTCTCGCCCTGCGGCCCAACGCTGGCAAGCGGTGACCGGCACCGTGCAGGCAGCGCCCGAGGGACGCTCTTTCGTGATCCTCTCGCAGCGCGATGGCCGGTTCACCGTCAACGCCCGCAACGCCACGATCCGCCAGCTTGGCCGCGTGGTGAACTTCGACGCGGTGAAGCCCGGTCAGGTAGTCACAGCTTTCGGGACGCGCACGGCGGGACAGATCACTGCCGAGGAGGTGTGCATCTGCCCCACCACCCCCGAGCCGGGGCGCGTGGCGGGTTTCCGCAACACCAACCTGGGCATCACCGGCACGGTGACCGCGATCGCAAGCGGGCGAAAGCTGACGGTCCAGTCGCGGCGCGATGGGCTCTTCACCGTAGACGCCAGCCGGGCACAGGTCCGTCGCTATGGCGACCCCGCTGCCTTCGATGAGATCACGCCCGGGCTTGTGATCCGTGCCTGGGGTGCCAGCACCGGCACGCGCCAGATCCGGGCGGATGAGGTCTGCATCTGCCCCGCGCGCCTGCCCTCCCAGGGCACAGCGGTCGAAGAACCGACCAAATAGACGCAGCTCATGCCAGGCGCGCCTGCCCCTCTCACCCGAAGTATTCACCAGAATACTTCAAAAGAAGTCTCTTGCCTGGTGGCACGCTGTTGCCGCCACGAGCGTCCGGTGGCAGAGTGTTTTCGAGGGCAGTGCCCGCGAAGCCGCGCCACACTCGGCAGAGAGACTTCTTTTCATTATTCTAACGAATAATGCGGGCTCAGGCGGGCGCGGGCTCGTCCGAAAGCGTCGCCGGGAGAGTGACGAGGAAGGCGCTCCCCTTCCCCGGCGCGCTCTCTACCGTGATAGTGCCGCCGTGCGCCTCCACGGCTTCACGGGCGATGGCGAGGCCGAGGCCGGTGCCCCCCTGGGCACGCGACCGCGCCTTATCGACGCGATAGAAGCGCTCGAAGAGACGCGCCTGATCCGCCTCCGGAATCCCCACGCCGGTATCGGAGACCCGGATGCAGACGTGCTCCCCATCCTGGAACGCGGACACGCGGATCTCGCCGCCGTCCGGGGTGTACTTGATGGCGTTATCCAGGAGATTCGCTAGAACCTGGATCAACTGGGTGTAATCCGCGGGCACCGCCAGCCCCTCCGGAATGTCGGCCTGAATATCGAGCTCTCGCACGGCGAGCAGCGGTGAAGCGAGCGCGAGTACGTCTTGCCACGCGCCGGCGAGATCGACCAGGCTCTTCTTCACCGGGCCGGTGGCCTCCAGGCGAGAGAGGTCCAGCAGGTTCGTCAGGAGGGAGGAGAGGCGCGCCGTCTCGCGCGATAGCGTCTCGAGGAAGCGGTCGCGAGCGCCGGGGTCATCCTTGGCGCCATCAATGAGCGTGTCGACGGTTGCCTGGAGCGAGGCGACGGGCGTGCGGAGTTCATGGCTGGCGTTGGCGATGAACTCGCGCTGCAGCTCAACAGCGCGGCGCATCTCGGTGCGGTCCTGCACGAGGACGATCGCGCCCTGGGTCAGCCCCTCGGCGTCGCGAAACGGGGAGGCGTGCACGCCCAGCACCATCGGCTGCGGGTGATGGAGCCGGACCTCCTCCTCCACCGTCTCGCCCGCGAGAGCCCGGGTCACCGCGCGCTGAAGGTCCGGGTTGAACGTCGGGCCATACACCTGCTGCCCGAGCATGGAGCCCCCGGGGATGCCAAGGAGGCGCTCGCAGGCCGGGTTGACGACGCCGATTCGCCCGCGCGTATCAGTCACGATGATACCGTCGGCCATCTGCGCCAGCACAGTTTCCAGCTTCCCCTTCTCTTCAGCGAGGGCGTTCATCGCCTGGCGGATGCGCTCCGCCATGTCGTTGAAGCTGGCCGCCAGGTCGGCCACTTCGTCGTTTCCGGCCACTCCCACCTGCTGGTCGAGGTCGCCTTCGGCCATTCGCCGGGCCATCCGGCTCATGCGCACCAGCGGCGCGGTGATCCCGGAGGAGAGGGAGAGGCTAATGAGGCCGACAAGCCCGAGGGCCACGAGGAGCGCCATCGCCGTTGCTGCGTGGATCCGGGCCATGATCTGCTCCAGACCGGTGCTGGGAGAGGAGACGGTGAGGAGATAGGCCTCATCCCCCACCTCGACGGGCACGGTGATGTGCAGCCTGCTCGGGCCGTGCGCGGTGCTATGGCACGCCCGGCACTGGAACCGCGCCGGTGCGCAAGGTTGCTGCGCGCTGACCAGCCCGGTTGCTTCCTGCGCGGTGTCTACGATGCGCCGGCCATCCAGGGCGGTGAGCACGACACGGGTACGCAGGCACTGAGAGAGCCGCCGGCAGAGGCAGGCAAACTCCACATCCGGAGACCCAAGCCCCGCGGCGGCGCTCAGATTGCTCTTGATCAGGGTGGCGTGCGCCTTGAGCACCTGGAGGCGCTCGTCCACATAGCTCCGCTCCACGGCGCGAAGCAATACGGCGCTGAGCGCCGTGGTAGAGAGCAGCGTCACCGCGCAATAGGTGAGCATGAGTCGCCAGCGGATGCTGCGCATCGGGTCACTCCACCAGCTTGTAGCCGACGCCATGCACGGTGAGGATGCGCCGTGGACGGCTGGGATTCTCCTCAATCTTCTCGCGAAGCCACCGGATATGCACATCCACCGTGCGTGGGTCGCGATAGCGCACGCCGTCCCACACTTCATCCAGCAGCATCTTGCGCGAGACAGCTTCGCCACGGTGAGCCACGAGGATCCTCAATACCTCGAACTCCTTGAGCGTCAGCCGGAGGGACTGGCCACAACGGTAGGCCAGGTGTTGCCGCGTGTTGATCTCCAGGTCGCCACTCCGGAGAATGCCGTCGGGTGAAACCTGCTCGGGCTGCACTCGCCGCAGCACCGCACGAACCCGGGCGATCAGCTCCCGCATGCTGAACGGCTTGGTCACGTAATCATCCGCGCCCACTTCGAGGCCGACGACGCGGTCCACCTCCTCGCCGCGCGCGGTGAGCATGATGATTGGCACGTTGCTCGTCCGGCGGAGCGTGCGGCATACATCCAGACCGCCCACCCCGGGCAAAAGTAGATCCAGGATCAGCAGGTCCGGCTTCTCCGCTTCGGCGAGGGCCAGCCCCTGCGTTCCATCGGAAGCAGTAAGAACCTCGAAGCCCTCTTTGGCGAGCGAGTAGGCCACCGAATCGGCAATGGCCTGCTCGTCCTCGATGATCAACACCTTCTCGGACATCTCGCCCCCCTCCGGAGATCACGGAGTGCGGCCTGGGAAGGCATCCGGCACGGAGGCCAGCCATGGCTCGTCCAGGCCTTCCACGCGCCACTCTACCGACCGGGGCGCGGTCACCTCCAGAAGCAGCGGTTTCCCGCGCAGTTCCGAGGGCACCGGCAGGCGCAGCGGCTCGTCTGGCAGGACGCGCGAGGGCACCTGGCCATCCGCTCCAGTGCCTGCCAGGGGCACCGACCAACGGGCGTGCGCCAACAGCCGGCCATCTGGAACGCGCAACGCCGCCCCCAGAAGGCCATCACCCTGTCGAGCAATCGTGCCCCGGGCCGCGACCCGCACTTCCCCGCCGGACGGGCCACGCAGGTAGAAGCGGAGGCGGGCGTTGGCATGGCGCGGGATCTTCCACTCGTCGGCGCGCAGGTAGGTGTACGGATGGTCGGTAACGACTTCCACCAGGCCGTCTTCCTCGCACGTGAGGTGCAGCAGGTAGTCGCCCTCCAGGCTTCGCCGGGGGAAGGTCACCTCGCGCGTGGTGAACGCATCACCTTCCAGCAGGTCGCGCTGGATGATTCGCCCCAGCGGGTCGCGCACCTCCAGGGCCACCCGATACCGCCGGCTTGGGTCGGCTCGCGGCGCGCGCATCCGGCACACCATCACCGCCGCCGTGTCGTTTCCTTGGCGATGCACGCGCACCGTCAGCACCCGGTCTTGTCCGCTGAGGTTGCCCACCCCGAGAGCGGTTCCGCGTGCCCAGGCCGGAAGCTGGCCTCCGGCGGCGGCAATCGCGGGCAGCGCCTGCGTCGCCCGCGGCAAGGAGAGATCGCGCCCGTGAGGCGTCAGGAAAAGCCACAGCATCTGCTGGAGCGCCGCATCCCATACGGCGGGGCCGACCTCGGACGCCGACGCACGCGATAGCGCCTGGAAAAGGTAGTTCTCTCGCGCCCCGGGCACGCTACGCACTGGGGACGCGGCCCGCAGGGCGCGCTGCAAAGCCGCCAGCTGCTGTTGGAATTGGGCCTGCAGCTCCGGTCGCTCCATCGCTTCCACCGCTTCGGCCAGTGCGGCCACCGTCACTCCGGCCTCAGCGAGCTCCACCTCTGGAGGCGGGCGCCGCGCCAGGAGACGCAACAGACCGTCACGATAGACCTGGCGCCCGGTCGCTGTGTACAGCTCCGCCAGGTGCAGCAGGACTCGGCCGCGCTCCCAGGCGTGGTAGGAGCTAGAGCCGGTCCGGGAAAGGAGCTGCGCGCCCAGGCCCTCGGCTGTCTGTAGCGAGCGGGCATCGCCCGTGATCCAGTAGTCGTAAAGTAGGCCGGTGATCCCGAGGCTTTCAAAGTCGGGGCGATACCCGAAGTGCGTGCCCCCGCTCCGAGGGTGCTGGAAAGCGCTCTCCTCGTTGCTCCACCAGGTGCACACCTCGCGCAAATGCAGCACCTGCCGCCGGGCACGCGCCCAGATCGCCGGGTCTCCTGTGCGCAAAAAGTGGGTGTAGAGCCCCTCTGCGGCACCGGCCTCCCCATGCAGCCAACATCCGAAGGAGCCGGTGTCGCCATCGTTCAGCCATCCGGTCTCGCCAGCGCGCTCCTGATCGCCAATCCCCAGCGCCATCTCCCGATCCAGGATCCACTCCAGGAGCGGGAAGCGCCGCCGGGTCTCTGCCGCCGTGCTGAAGGCACCAAACACCCCAGTGCGCGCCGCGTGTTCCGGATCCGGCACCACCAGCGGTGGGCATTGTAGCCGGTCGAGCACCAGGGCGGGGGCTTCCCCGGAGCCAACCCAGAACTCACCATAGGCGCTGAGGCCGAACGGGAAGTCGAACGCCTGCACCCCGGCCGGCGGGATCAGGTAGGCGGCCATCTCGCCCGGAGTGACCTCCAGCGCCGAAGGATGGCGGTCTGCCATATGGCTAAACGCCAGAAGGATCGGCGGGCGATCCAGGGCCTGCCAGGTCGCCCAGCCACCGGCGCGCCCGAAGACACGCGAAGGATCGGCGCCGGGCGCCTCGACAAGGAGGTCTTCCCGCCCGGACCGGAAGGGATCACGGCGCTGGGTGACGCGAAGGAGTTCGCCTCGACCAAGCGTCGCGGTGACCGGCGCTCCACCGGCGATCCCGATGGCACCCTCCGCCCGGCGTGCCCGGCCCGTGGGCAACACCAACGCCAGCGACCGGACCGGCGTAGCCGGCTCAGGAGTGAGGTTCGTGACGGCGAGATCGACCCGCATGCCGGGAATGCCCCGCCAGGCGCGCAGCCGAGCTTCGTAGCGGAAACGCTGCTGCACGTCTCCATCCGCGGGCGCTAGGTAGCCGCGCACGACCACGACCGCATGCAGCGGCCCATTTCGCTCGACGACAACCTGCGAGGGCGGCCCGTGAGAGGTGAGGCGCGTTCCATCCAACAGCTCCAGGCGGATCCCGCCTCGCTCCCCTGGCGCGAGGGAATCTCCCCACCGTGGTTCCGTGAGAAGCGAGAACTCCTTGCCCGAGGCCCGCGCCAGGAGATCCCCGGTATGGAGGAAGACCTCATCGCCCTCCCGGGAGGCAACAGGAAGCAACGGCGGCGGTGCCGTGGTGGCGCCCGACTCCAGCGTATAGCTCGCCCGCTCTCCCGCAGCCAGGGGCGCCTGGAAGGTCAGCCAGAGACTGCGCACCGATCCGTCGCGCCGGTCACGGCGCAGCACATCGAACTGAAACGGGACCTCGCTGCCATCGGGGGCACGCAGCCGGAGGGCGTCGGGAGAGAAGACAAGGCCCCGGGCCAGCGGCACGCTTCCGGAGATGATGGCGGGCGACCATGCGCGCCCGGCCCATTCACGGGCATGTACCGGAACGCTCAACGGGGGGAGATCGGACTGCAAACGGGGGGGCACCGGTTCGTCGCGCTCGTCACTATGCTCGCGATACGCGATCAGCCCGCGCACCTGCCGGAAGATCCCCTCGCCTGCCGCCAGCGCGTTCGCGCGCCGCTCCTGATATTGGTCATCCCGGAGGGGCATTGGGGCCAGCTGCACGGCATCCAAATCCAGCCCGTCGTCTAGCGGCCGAACCCACCCGCGATACAGGAAGAGAGTGCCTTCATCGGGGGGCACGTCCGCGGGCTGGACGATCGCCGAAAGCGAATGGCGCCTCCAGCTCGCTTCCGGCGTCACCGTGCGAACGGCGCGCCCGACGATGGCGACGCCCCCTCCGCCACCGAAGCCAACCACCTCGCACCCGATCTCCGCCCGCCCCGCGCCGGCTCGCGCGTCTTGCGCAGCTACTGGCCCGGGCGATGGCGGAGCCCCTGCGTCGGGAGGCGCGAGTAGCGACACCCGCTGTGCCCCCTCCTCGGCCCGGCGCCGGTCGGCGCGCAAGGCAACGGAAAACCCGACAGCATCGGCGCGTGGCGCCAGCGCCTCGAAGAAGTAGGCCCGGCTTCCCCGCAGGCGCAGGAAGCGCCGGCCATGGGCCGCGTAGCCGCGGCGCAGTTCGCGTTCTCCTGGCGCGGCCTCATCCCGATAGTCGCCGGTCAGCGCCCAGATGGGCCGAGCATCCGCCCGTGCCTCGAAGCTGGAGTCTGCCAGCAGATTCCCCGGGCCATCGCCAGGAAGATCGGACGGACCGGGGCTGCCTGCGAGCGCGACCCGGCGAACGGCGAAGGGCGCGGTGGAACCGGCGTACTGCCAGCTGACGCACGTCAGCGCGTCGGCACGCACGCCGCGGTCGACGAGGTGGCTCAAAGGGATGAGCACTTGCTGCCAGGTGGTCGGGTCGGCATCCAGGTGGATGTATCGCGATAGGAGTGGCTGGCGCGTGCGCCTCGTGGAATCGGAGAGACCCACGCGCAAGGAGGGCGCCCGATGCGCGCCGGTGGACCCACCGAGGGTGTTGATTTCGAAAGTGAGGTAGGCGCACTCCCGGCCATCGATGGGCGCGGCGTCCGGGCCGGCCACCAGCGCCGCCGTGGCATAGGCGCGCGTGCGGTCGGTGGGACGCACCACGAGGAGATCTCTCTCCAGGCGAACTCCGAGGTAGCGCGTGCTCTCCGTGGTCCATCCGTGGCGGACTTGACCATCCAGGATGGCAATGCGCGCGCCGGCATGCGCCTCGGCCCGGTGCGAAAGCAGCAGGAGGAGGCCAAGCACTCCAATGGCAAGGCATCGAGCGCCTGCGATACACGCGCGCGAGGCATGGCGGCGCGTAGAGAAGACTCTCCCGGTGATTGGAACCTGGTGAGCCCCCCCTCCCCGACGCGCGCACGCGGCCATGAAACGCGGGGACGCTGGGCTAGTGGAACCCTCGCTCCCAGCAGAGCGCCTGATGGAATCGATCCAGGCGATCGCTCTGCTCCAAGGCCTCAGCACGCTCGACCTCCAGGATTTTCCTGGTCTCCAGAGCGGAGGCAAATCGAACATCAGTGTCAATCTTCACTCGGCACGCTGGTATGCAAGAGCTCCCCACCACCTGCTGCCACAAGAGAGTGAGGGAAGAGCGTCCGGTGTAACGTCCTTGTGCCATCGTGGGGCCCCCTGGTTGGCATTGCTGTCTTTGCCATTATACCAGAAAGGGAGGAGCTTGTCATGTGCCGCATGGGTGAGCTGGGATTCCGACATAAGGAGAAGACCGCGCGCACGCGCGGAGCTCGAAGCTCCACCCTGCTTTCCGGCAAAGCCCTTCGGGGCTTCTCCTCCCAGCCACCGCTGTTTTGAGGCATCTGGGAGTATCCCCAACCCAGCCCGGCAGGGCTTCGCTCGCAAGCAGCGCGGTGATTTATCGCCGCGCGCCGGATTGCGCCCTGCCTCCGTGGCTTCGGTTTCCTTATGTCGGAATCCCAGGGGTTCCCGATGCGGGGTTGCTGGCAACGGAAGGAGATTCTCCGGCCGAAAGCAAACCTTCCTACAGGGCATCGCTTGTTCCGGGGGAGGGCTAGCTTTTTCCTCCTGACGCGGGCCATTGAAAGCCCTCGAGGAGCTCCTGCCTGCCCCTGATGGGATAGTGCCTCACAGGTGGAGATCCATGGCTAAGTTGCTCATTGCAGAAGATGACCATGACGCGGGCGCTTTGATGAAGCGTGTCCTGATGAAGGGGGGGCACGACGTCCGGCTGGTGGATAGCGGGGAAGCGGTGCTGAACGCTTGCGCCGAGGATGCCCCCGACGTGGTGCTGCTGGACGTCTCCATGCCCGGGATGGACGGCTACGAGGTCGCCCGCGTCCTGAAGAGTCGGCCGGTTACCGCCGACATCCCCATCGTCTTCGTGACCGGATCTTGCGAAACGCGCCAGAAAGTGCAGGGCTTCAGCCTGGGGGCGAATGATTATATCACCAAGCCCTTCCACCGCGATGAACTCGTTGCCCGCGTCGAGGTGGCTATCCGCATCAAGCAGCAATCGGATGCTCTGAAGGCAGCCAACGCCCAACTCGCCGCGCTTTCCGTCACCGACGAGCTGACTGGGCTCTACAACCGCCGCCATCTGGATCAACGCCTTGCCGAGGAGGTGGCGCTCGCTAAGCGGCACCAGTTCCCGCTCTCGTGCCTGATGGTGGACGTGGACCGGTTCAAGCGCATCAACGATACCTTCGGCCACCAGGAGGGCGACCGCGTGCTCCAGGTCGTCGCGCAAGTTCTCCGGGAATCCACTCGTGTATCCGATGTTGTGGGCCGCTACGGCGGTGAAGAGTTCATGGTGATCACGCCCGGCACGCCGCTGCTCTCTGCCTGCAAGCTAGGCGAGCGCATTCGGACTCGGACGGAGGCTCAGGATGTCCAGGCCGCCGGTGATGTGATCCATATCACGGTAAGCATCGGGGTAGCCCAACTCGGCCAGGCAGATACGCCAGAGAGTCTCGTCGCGTCCGCCGACCGGGCGCTCTATATGGCCAAGAGAAGCGGGCGCAACCGCGTCGCCACGGAACCGCAGGAGGCGTAGCGCGAGATAGCGCCTTGGATCAGGGGGAAGGCGGTGAACAGGCGCATTCAGGAGCATTACAAGCGACGGGCGACCGCCAGCCGCGCGTATAGCGATTACTCGGTGGTGCCACTGGAAGATGGCACCTATCGGGTCGAGAAGGTAGACGGCACCACCTACCTCGTGAATCTCGATGCCGGCACCTGCACCTGTCCTGACTTCCAGCGGCGCATCGCCCGCCGCGAGGAGCTGGCCGGCGTCTGGTGCAAGCACATGCACCTCTGCGCGGCCAGCTTCGGGCGCTCTCGCTAGTGGCGCCTATCAGGCGGCGCCGATTTGCTTCAGGTAGGCGAAGGAGTCTGCCACCCGCGCTTTCTGCTGCTCCTCCGAAAGCTGCTCCCCGGCGATCCCCTCCAGCTCCAAGGTAAACGGGCCGTACATCCCCTGCCCGTTCAAGATGCGGAAGACCTCTGGATAATCCACGACTCCCTGACCCAGCGTGGGGAAGTGGTGGGCGCGGTAGCCCCCGTTCGTATCCTTCAGGTGCACACTCACCACGTAGGGCGCGATCTTGCGCAGCTCCTCCACGGCCGTGCAGCCCTCGTTGTAGTAGTAGATGTTCGCCGTATCGAAGTTGACGCGCACGCACGGATGGTCCACCGCGCGCATCGTCTCCAGGGCGACGCTGGCGTTCTGGATCAGGTCTGGATGCGTCTCCAGCGCGGCCGTCAGCCCCGCGGCGGCCATCACCTCGCCCACGCCGCGAAGGCGCTCATAGGCCTCCGACAGCGGGATGCCGTTCGTCTTCACGCTGAGGAATACAATCTTAGCGCCCAGGCGCGTGGCGGCCTCTGCCTGCGGCTTCAGCCCCTCAACGCACGCCGGATTCGACAGATCGCACTTCCCCAGGACCGAGGTCACCTTCAAGCCGTAACGGTCCAGATCATCCAGCACCCCCTGGAGCGCATCCGGCGCCGGCACGGGGATCTCGACGTTAGTCAGGCCGATGGCGCGCAGGTGCTCATATGCCACTGCCCGATAGCGACCATAGCTGCCCAGGTTACAGGCGATGATGTTGACCATAGCTGCCCCTTCCTTGCGCCTGCCCGGCGAACTACCGGGCAGGATAGACCGCGTCGATAGGGACTTCTCTGGCCAAGGCGTCACTCCTGCGCCAGATCCACGTGAGTCGCTAGGGCAATATCGAGGTCGGAAATGCCACAACCGCCTTGCGGGGGAAAGGTGATCGTCACTTCGTTGCGGCGGATTTCGATCAGAGGGATGTGCTTGTACGCCTCCGCAATCTCGGCGACGGCCTGCGTAAACTCAATCGCCTCCCGGAAACTGCGAAACGCGTACGTCTTCCGAATCCCGTTTTCGCAAATCCTCCACCCCGGAAGTCCCTGGAGGCGCGTGGTGGCCTCATCCTCCGAGAGACATGTCATCGTCATCCTCCTCCCGGCGCGCTGCTGCTCGGCGTCCGCTCTCAGCCAGGCAAGAACTGCGCCATATGCCGGCGCTTCGCGGGAGGAGGGGCCCCTCAGAGCCAGCGTCTCTCACTCTCCACCGCGGGGAGGATCCGTCGAGGGCGTTAGCTACACGACGCTCCGACGGTCAAAGGTTGGCATCCTGTGGAGCGCGGCCCGATCCCTTGGGGCGTGGAGGGCGAACGCGGGCGGCATAGCGGGAGGGCAGCTCGCCCTCGTACTGCTTGAACGCGCGCGAGAAATGATGCAAGCTGGAGAAACCGAGTTCGATGGCGATATCGCTGAGACGGCGGTTGGAGGCGGCCATCAGCGCCTTGGCCCGCTCCATCTTCACGCCGAGGTAATAGGTATAGGGAGTGGTGCCGGTAAAGCGTCTAAACACCTTCTCGAAATGCGACGCGCTCATGCCCACCTGCGCGGCGATCTCCTCCATCGAGAGGTCATCGGAGACGTGACGCATCATCAGCTCGACGGCTTCCATCACCTGTGCCGAGCGGCGAGCTTGCGTTCCTCTGCCTTGGAGCGAGGCCGCGCCCTCCCCCCCGGCCGCCCCGGTCCCCTCCTGCAACACTTGCTCCAGCACGGTAAAGAAGGATGCGAGCATTCCCGCCGCGGAGACGCATCCCTGCTCCCCCGCGCACAGGACGCAGCGCAGAAACTCTCGTTCCGTGGCCCTGCGCGCGGGCAACACCACCGCCTCCGGCAGGCGCAGCGCCTCTGGGGCGAGCGCCGCGCCATGGGCATCCAGAAGCACAAAGTGAAGGTACCAATGCTCCAGCACCCGGCCGGAATCGGCGCCGAGGAGGTGGGGAGTGCCAGCACGGATCAGGCAGAGGTGGCTGCCGCGCAACGCGAGAGTCTGCTCGCCAGCCTGAAGCGTTCCGGTGCCTTTTCGCACATAGAGAAGCAGATGCTCCGAGAGCGTCCGCCGGGGGCAGACCCAGCCCTTGGGAGGCACCGCTTTGCCTGCCGCCGAGATCCGTACACCACTAAGCTGCAACCCCATTGCCCGCGTTTCCCCTGGTCATCCTCAGCCCTACTCCGCCCACGGGGTGGCTCCTCCCCCGCAGACGGAACGATCTCTCGTAGTATAGGCGCTTGCCAGCGGGCATGTCAAGGAGGGTGTAGGTTCGGCACCGGGCGGGGGAAGTGGTTCGGCAGCCGCATCGCAGGGAGATCAATCCCCGCGATGCTTGCGAGCGAAGCCCTATCGGGCTAGGCCCGGCCGCACACACGGACACCCAGGCGCGGCGAGGGCTGGGAGGGGAAGCCCGAAGGGCTTTGCTGAGAGGCAGCGCGGCGCTTTAGCACCGCACCCGGGTGTCGCCCAGCCCCCGCCGGAACTTGTGAGGTATCAGTTCTTGCCGAGGCAGCAGTGCTTGTATTTCTTACCGCTGCCACACGGGCAAGGATCGTTGCGCCCGATCTTGCCGTTCTTCTTGCGGATCGTCTTTGACTGTGGCTCGTCCGCGACGTCGGTGCTGCCGCTCTCCACCATCTGGTACTTCGGCTGCTGCACCACCTGCACCGCGGGTCGCGCGTAGAACGCCCAGCGGACCACATCCTGGCGGATATCCGCCTGAAGCGCCTGCCACATCTCGTAGGCTTCCTTGGTGTAGGCGACCAGCGGATCCACCTGGGCATAGGCGCGCAGGTGAATACCCTCACGCAGGTAATCCATTGCGTCGAGGTGCGCCACCCACTTCTCGTTGACTACGTGCAAGAAGATGTTGCGCTCCAGCTCGCGCACGATCTCGGGCGTGAAGACCTGCTCGCGCTCGGCATAGACGCGCTCGGCCGTCTGCACGAGCAGCTCAATCAGCTCGTTCGGCTCCTTCCCGTAGAGATCACTCTCATGCAGGAACCGCGACACCTCGAAGATATCGTGGAGCGATCGGTAGAGCCCCGGGATATCCCACTCGTTGGGAGCCACTTCCGGCGGGCAGTGCGTGTTGACTGCATCCACGATCAGCTCTTGTGCCGACTCCATGATGTTGGCGCGCAAATCGACCGGCGGGTAGTGAACGCCGTTCCAAACGCGGCCGCCGAGCAGGATGCGCCGGCGCTGCTCGTAGATAACGCGGCGCTGCTCGTTCATCACATCGTCGTACTTCAGGGTGTGCTCGCGGATTCCGAAGTTGCGCTCCTCCACTTTCTTCTGCGCGCGCGCAATCGCCTTGGTCAGCAACTTCGCCTCGACCGGCTCTTCCTCCGGCCACGATCCAAGCAGGGCATGCCCACGGTCGCCGAAGAGGCGCCACAGCTCATCTTCGAGCGAGAGATAGAAGCGGCTCGACCCGGGGTCTCCCTGGCGACCCGCGCGACCGCGGAGCTGGTTATCGATGCGCCGCGCTTCATGGCGCTCGGTACCCAGGATGTGCAGGCCGCCTACCTCGCGGACGAGAGCAGCCTCCGCAGGCGAGTAGGCCCGCGCAATCTCCCGCGGGAAGGCGCTTTCCAGGAGCCGGCGGTTCAGCCAGGCCGTCTGCTCGGGCGATAGCGGCCCGTCGTGCGCCACCATTTCGCGTGCCTCATCCGAGAGCATCAGATGCTGGAAGCGCTGAGGGTCATAGATGGAAGGCCCCAGGATCACCCGATTGAGCTCCTCCACCAGCGCTGCCTCCAGCTTCTCCGAGGCCGCCATCGCGCCTTCGTAGAGGTCGATCTCCATCAGCTGCCGCGTCTCCGCGCTCAGCCGACCCTGAAGATAGCGCGTCAGCGGGTCGCGGGCCGCGTGCAGCTTCTTGGCAAGCGCCGTCATATCCCGGATATCCGTCGGCAGGAGCCGGCCAGAGCCATCGGCGTTCGGGTCCGGCGTGCCGCCCAGGATGATATCCACACCGCGCCCGGCCATGTTGGTCGCGATGGTCACGGCGCCGGCCCGGCCTGCCTCGGCGATGATCTGCGCCTCCTTCTCGTGGTACTTCGCGTTCAAGACCGAGTGCGGAATGCCGTAGGTCAGCGCCATCTGCAGGCGTCGCTTGTTCTGGACCTCTAGGATCGCCGCGAGCCGGTCCACGTTCTCCTCTGAGAGAACGTCGGTCGACACGCCAAGCTCCTTCGCCATCGGCCAGAGATCGCGCACCGACTCGAAGCGCTCGCGCCGCTCTTCCGGAGTGAGACGCGCGCGGTCCGCGGAGTAGAGGATCTTCCGGTTGAGGAAGGCATGCTTTTCGGCTTTCTCTTCCTTGGACAGCGCCTTGTCGCCGTAGACGCGATCGCGCAGGAGCCAGATCATCGCCATGAGCTGGAGATTGTCCGCCGACAGGCGGTCGGCCAGGCGCTCCGAGACCTCGATGGTGCGCGTTCCGACGAGCACCGGCTGCTTGCGGCAGAAGCACTGCAGGATATCGGCCACGCAGCCCCGGAACTTCGCCTCTTCCGTCTTGTAGACCACATCGGGGTGATCGATGCGGATCATCGGGCGGTTGGTCGGGATCTGGACCACGTCGAGGTTGTAGATCTTCCGGAACTCGCCCTCTTCCGTCTTCGCCGTACCGGTCATACCGGCCAGCTTGCGGTACATACGGAAGTAGTTCTGGTAGGTGATCGTGGCGATCGTCTGGCTCTCGTGCTGGACGCGCACGTTCTCCTTGGCCTCGATGGCCTGGTGCAGGCCCTCGGAGTAGCGGCGACCGAACATCAACCGTCCGGTATTCTCATCAACGATGACGATCTCTTGCTCGCCGCGGCGTCCGGACTCATCCTTATGCTGATAGACGACGTAGTCAATATCCTTGCGGAAGACATAGTGCGCCTTCAGGGATGCGTTCACGATGCCCAGGACGCGCATGTCATCCGCGATGTTCTGGATTCCGAGACCACGCTCCACCCGCGCCACGCCCTCATCGGTGAGGGTTGCCGTGCGCTGCTTCTCGTCCACGGTGTAGTCGCGCTCCGCGGTCAGGCTGCGCACCACCCGGTCCACGCGCGTGTAGAGCTCGGTCGACTCCTCAGCGAAGCCAGAGATGATCAGCGGCGTGCGCGCCTCGTCCACCAGGATCGAGTCCACCTCGTCCACAATCGCGAAGTTGAGTGGGCGCTGACGCAGGCGCTGCTCGTCAAACTCCAGATTGTCGCGCAGATAGTCAAACCCGAACTCGGCATGCGTGCCATAGGTAATATCCGCCAGGTAGGCTTCGCGCCGCGTGATGGGGCGCAACTGGTGCATCGTCGGATCGTCCGAGACGTACTCCGGATCGTAGAGGTAGGCGGATTCGTGCGGCACCGACTGAATCACGGCAACGCTAAGACCCAGCATGTGGTAGATCGGGCCGTTCCAACGCGCGTCGCGCTTTGCCAGGTAGTCGTTCACCGTGGCAACGTGGACGCCGTCTCCAGACAGGGCATTCAGGCAGACCGGGAGGGTGGCGACAAGCGTCTTCCCCTCACCCGTCTTCATCTCCGCAATACGCCCCTGATGGAGGACCACGCCACCCATGATCTGGACGTCAAAATGACGCATAGCGCGTGGATCGGTCGGCGGGCGCCCCTCTCCAAGGGTGCGGCGCGAGGCTTCCCGCACCGTAGCAAACACCTCGGGGAGCATGTCAGTCAAAACATCTTGGAGGGCCGCCACATACTCCGGCCCCTGCTGCTCTCTCTCCTCGGGCGTCAAACGCTTTGCCAGCGACTCCTGGATGCGCTCCCGGAACATCGGTCCGCGCGCGCGAATCTCATCGTCTGACAGCGCAAGCAATTCAGGTTCGAGCGCGTTCACCTGATCGACGATGCCCTGGAGACGACGCACCTCGCGTTCGTTCCCATCAAACATCAATTTGGTAATATGAGTAAGAATGCTCATCAGTTGGTCCTCATGGGTGATAATACCGACGGTTATGATACCATAGGGGGATCGTTGAGTCAAACGAGAACGCGCGGTGTTCGAGGGCTCGCAGATGCCCTATCCGGCGGGGAGACAGGGGCATCGCGCGCCGCTCAACCGGCACGGGCCAACAGGCGCATCCGACAATCCGCAAGACACACGCAGCGCCGGATGTTACGCCCACGCGATATGCCCCCCCGGCCCACGGGCAGCGCGGACGATGACATCCATGGTGCCAGCCTGGGTCGCTCAGGTGAAGGGATCGGTGCAGACCCGCGAAAGATGTACTTCCAGCGCGTCGCCGGCGTTCTCTCGGAGGAGGCGCGCCAGGAGATCCAGCACCGGGCGCTCGGTGCCGTAATGGCCGGCATCGATCACCGCGAGACCCCGTTCGAGGGCATGATGCGCCTGGTGGTGTTTCACATCGCCGGTTAAGAGAAGATCCGCGCCCGCGGCTGCGGCGGCATCCACCAGGTCGCCACCAGCGCCGCCGCACACGGCGACTCGCTCCACGCGGCGGCCGGGGTCTCCTGCGAGGGCCACGCGAGACGTGGGCAGGCACGCCCGGGCGCGTTCGGCCAGCTCCTCGACGGTGCAAGGCGTTTCCATCCGACCGAAGCGGCCCAGGCCGGCGCCGGTAGGTGGCGGCACCAGCGGAAGGAGATCGTAGGCCACCTCTTCATAAGGGTGCGCCGCCAGCATCGCGTCGAGCACGCGGGGGAGGATCCCTTTCGGGACGATCACTTCGACCTTCTCCTCCGGCACATACTCCTGCGTGCCGATACTCCCGATGGCGGGATGAGCTCCCTCCAGCGGGCGGAACGACCCGGTCCCGCGCGCGCTGAAGCTGCAATGCGAGTAGTTGCCCAAAGCACCCGCGCCGGCGTCACCTAGGGCCTTCCGAACGCGGTCGGCATCGGCGGCGGGCACAAAGACGGCCAGCTTGTAGTGCGCGGTTTCGGCGGGGCGAGCCGCGGGCACGAGTGGCTCCGTTTCGACGATCCCCAGAGCTTCGGCGAGGGCATCGCTGGTGCCCGGGCGCGTTGAATCGAGGTTCGTGTGCATGGCGTAGGCGGCGATGCCCGAGCGGATCAGGCCGGCCAGGAGGCGCGCCGGATAGCGATCCTCGCGGAGCGAGAAAACCGGCCGAAAAAGAAGCGGGTGGTGCGAGAGGATACATTCCGCGTCCAGGGCGCGCGCTTCGGCGAGAACCGCATCGGTGAGATCGAGGCAAAGGAGCAGCTTGGAGACCTCCGCCTCCGGATCACCGCACTGCAGGCCCACATGATCCCACTCCTCGGCCAACGTCTCGGGAGCGATCCGATTGCAGAGAGTGATGAGGTGAGAAAGGCGCATGGTTCCTTCTGTGGGGGCATAGTGAGCGGCCGCCGGCATGGCACAAGGGGATAGAGGCTTGGGTTTGCCGCCCTTGCCGCCGCCGCTCACCGCCATCGCTTGGGAGGATTACCTGCCGAGGGCTGTCAACGCCCCCTCCTTGTCTTGGTACACTTCGAAAATCTTGGTCAGGCGCGTGATCTCCAGAACCTTATACACGGAGGGATTCGGATTGACGATACTGATTGAGCCGTCGTGCTCTCCGACGCGCCGGCGCGCTCCCACCAACACCCCCAATCCGGCACTATCGATGTAGGGGACTTTCTCCATGTCGATGATGATGTGGTATTCCCCGTCATCGATCAGGCGCAGGATGGTCTCCTTGAGTTGAGGACAGGTGTAGATATCCACCTCGCCCTCCAACCGGATCACAGGGATCCCTCCCGCCTCCCGGGTCACGTTGATCAGCAGGTCGACTTGGCTCATCGGAACCCTCCTCGAGTGTTCGGCATGCCTTCGCCGCACCGTTTCCGGTATACCCGCTCCGAGGCGCTTCTAAACCACACGCCCGCCTCCATCCTCGAAGCAGACGCGGTCGCCTGGCCTGGTTTCTGTCGAAGCAATCGTGCCCGCGGGCAACTCCAGCACCGCGCACGCTCGGGGGTAGTAGCGGCCGATGCGCCATGGGCGCATCCTCTCCACTGCAGCCACCACAACGCCGTCACGGTCGAGGAAGAGGGCATCGATGGGAAAGCGCATGAAGTGGGTGTGGATCGAACGGCAGCGCTCGATCAAGAGGCCCTTCCCGGCAGCGAGCGCCGGCACCAGCATCAGGCCGCGAAAACGGTTCCACCAGGAGCGCGCAACGCGAACGTCATCGGCGATGATCACGTCCCGCGTGCAGTTCCTTGCGAGCATGTCCAGATTATACCCGGCTGCACATCCCTCGTCAAGGGAGCTGCCGCGATGCCAGGCCGGGCGCGCACGCTACGCCGTTCCTGATTCAGGCGGGCACCCCAGACCAATCCGAGCAAGAGGCCTGCCAGCAGCGCCGTTGTCGTGCCGATGATGAAGGTGGCGTGGCTCACCAACACCAGCTCCTCATGGCGTCGCGCCGGGCGAACCGGCGCAGGCCAGCCGACCATCCGCCGTGATCGCCTTCGCCCGCTCCCTCGTGCCCTCACGGCCCCTCCATGCTCTCCGGGATCCAGCTCTTGCGGTTTGTGTTCCTTCCCCCACTACATTATGCGCCATCGCGCCCCCGGTCAAACCTGAATGTCTGCCTGGTGCGCGAACCCGGAAGGAGGAAGCACTGGCGTTGCAGGCGTCCCCCGCATGGCGAGGTCGTAACAAGAGGGCTAGCGCGTCTTCGGGGCGACGAGGAGTTCGGTGCGCGCGGTTTGGCTTGAAGCCGGCTTCGGGGAGGCGACGAGGGCCACCTGGTAGTCCCAATCGCTCTTCCTGTAGAGAGTGTGCCGCTGCTCGCCTGGGGTAGCCGCAGTACCGGGCGTGGCCACACGGTCGACCACCACGCGCAGGTGGCCTGTCCGGGCAGGCTGGAGCTGCGCCCACGGAATGGTGCCCGCCTCGAGAGTGCGCGTCTCTCCCCGGTGAAGCACGCTCCAGGCAAGACCATCCTTCGTGGAGCGAACGTTCACATCACACGTCAGGCGCGAGCCGGGAACGAGGGTGCTCCCCGGCGCGGCCTGGACCACCACGCACGTCACGGTCGCGACCTTCACCGGGTTTCGAGCGCCAGATACAGCTGCCATTCGGACCGGCTTGCTCTCGCACGTGATGCGGAGCGCGCTCTCGGCGACCGGCCGGCGCACAGCGACCGGCGCGGCGGAGGCGACCACGATGGCAGCCGGATAGGGCGTCGCTTCATCGGTAGCTACTTGGCTGGTGATGCTTGCCAGGGTCACCCGCGGCCCGGAGGGTGCGGGAATCGCCGGCGGCCCCAGCAGCTCCTCTTCCAGGCCAGTGTAGGCGCGCGCCTCGGTCGTCTCTTCATCCAGATCCACCGCCGGCTTGAAAGACGCGAGCGAAAGCAAGGGCAACACCTGCTCTGGAGCACGCAACGAGGAGAGAAGCCGCTCCTGGCGCAAATCGATAGAGTGGATGTACCACCGTCGCCCCTTCTTGCGGAGCATGTACTGAAGCTCGACACGGCGCTCAGTGCCGTCCGGGCCGATGAAGACGTGCTCCCCATCGGCCATGCACTGGGTGGTGCCGGCCATCCGCGTTTCGAAAAAGCGGAAGCGAACGGTCTGCACATCCTCAAACGCCTGCAGCGTGAGCGCGCGGAACTCGCGAGCCGTCATCGCATGGCTATAGTCGCCATCATGGAAGACAGCGATGCTCTCGTCATCATCCACATGGCGCGCGATCAGGGCGTAGCGGCTCTCCCGCCAGCCCCGCTCGATGTTGCGCAGGGCTTCGTTGGCGCTCTCCTCCGCCTCTTCCTGGGGATCGGGTCGCTCGTAGTGATACGGCCATCCCCCAAAGTAGTACTCCCGCTCGCGGATGATGTAGGGGCCATAGTAGCGGTAGAAGAAGCGATCGTAGGGGTAGAACCACGGGTCGTAGTAGTGGTAGATCACCACCGCGGGCGGGGGCGAAGTAGACGTGCTCGGTGCCGGCTGCGGGCGCCCCGGCTTTCGAAAGAGATCGATCAGCCCACCCGATCCGGGTTGCACGCGCTCATAGCTCACCGGAGGCAGTGATCCGTCCGGCTGGCTGCCATGCGGCGCCGGCTGCGGTTTCCCGCTCTTCTTGAAAAGATCGAGGAGCCCGCCACTCTTCCCCGGCGTGCCTGTCTCCCGCTTCCCCGGCTTCCCCCAGATGTCGGTATCACTATCGGAAAAGGGGCTCTTTTTCTCCCGCGCGGTGCCCGACTCGGGGCGGTTCTTGCCGGACGCGCTCTCCGACGACTTGCTGCTACTCTGCGACTCCTTGCTACCCTTCTTGAAGAAGTCGTTGAGGCCACCCGCCAGCGCGGGGGGAGACGCGAGGAAGGCCAGCAGCGCGCACGCAACGAAGAGCACCAGCGCTGAGGCGAGACCCGGACGCCTTGCGGAAGCTCGTATTGTCGTCATCGTCCTGCTCCTCCGCCCTATCCTATCAGGATCGAGGGCACCCGTCAACGCGCTGCACACCCCATGCCTACCTATACGGACGCAGGAGAAAGCCCCAGGGTTCAATCGGGCCGGGCCCGGGCAGCTCACCGGTAGAGGCCCAACTCGGTGATCTCGTAGAGGGCGCTCGTTCCGAAGCCCTGACGCGCGGCGGTCGGCCGAATGCGAATGCGGTCGGTCCTCACGCGCTTCCCCTTGTACTCCAGACGGCGACCGTACTCATCCTTCCACTGGTGGATCGTCTTCCAGGTGTTGTCTTGCCAGATATCGAGATCGGCGCTGGCGATGGTGGGCGAGCAAAACTCGACACGAGAGAAGACGACCGGCTTTTCGAAGCGGATAACGCACTGCGAGCGGTCTCCATAGACCGGGATCCACCCGGCGGCGCTGGAAACTGCATCCGCCAGATCGCTATCGCAACTGAAGGTTCCTTCCGAATCGCCGATGGTCCACTTCACCGCGCCCTCGGCGAGGATGTTCCCGGCGAGCGCCGGGCGCTCTATCGCCGTAGCAATCTCATCCTCGATCTCATCCAGGAATCGGAAGTCTGGAAGCACCTCCAGCGTGGTGTAGATTCGCGCGCCAAGGCCCTCCAGCTCATCCGTGAACTTGCCGTCGCGCACGGGGATCACCCGGTTCTCGCGCAATACCAGCACGCGAGCGGACTTCTGCTTACCCATGAGTGGCACGGTGAAGCTCACCTGAACCGGATCGAGGCTTTGGTTCGCGGCCACGATGAAGAAGTGCCCGCGCGCAGCGCCCTCTGGCTTGTAGTACTTGGCGATGACATCCACGCTCGGGGAGTCCGCCGTCACTTCAGTCGCGGAGTCGCGCGCGAGCCACGCCGGCGCCAGGAAAGCCACCTCCTCGAAGATGTAGTCCATCGCGATGCGATTCGGCCGGTGGTTCCAGTAGCTGTTGAAGATGAAGGGCACCAATCCCTTCGCGCCGCAGGCCAGTGCCGTCAGGGCAAACCAGCGCGACTCCTTGAAATCGGGGTGCTGCCCGCGCAGGCCGCCATAGGAGAAGGTCTGGGGCATGCACCAGACCGCTTTACTCCCATCGTTGGCGGCACAGGCGTCCGTGATGTTGTTGTGAATGGTGCGAAGCGGGGCACCGAAAACGCGCCCGCCATCCTCCGCGATCTGCGGGTTCATGTAGGGGTGCGGGCAGATGACGTCGCACGTCTCCAGATACTCCACCGGCGCACGCGAGACAATCTTGCAGAAGCGGTAGGGGTCTTCCTCGGCGAGGAACTCATAAAGGCTCTTCAGGAAGACCGGCGAGAGCCCCCTGCACTCCGGCTCGTCCGAGATGTAGTAGCCGATCACGTTACGGCGATGGCGCACGCTGGCGATGATGGGGCGCAGGCGCGCCTTCAACGCGTCATCAATCGGCTGATCCAGCTTTGCCTTCGCCTCGTCGATCTCCCGAGTGATCCCGCACAGCGTGTAGAGGCCCATATTCATCTGCTCGTACTCGCTGGCTCCCATCAGGTAGTTGGTCGAGTGTGGGAGTTGGGCCTGCGGGAAGGACGCGGCGCTCACGATGTAGCGCGTGCTGCCGTACCAGCCCCGGATGAAGACAGGGCTGCCATCGATAAGCAAGTTCCCCTGGTCATCGATGCGCGCCTCGACGGCGGGCGCGGGTGGGAGCTTGCGCAAGGGGACCTCCGCCGCTGCGATCACCTCGGGCTGCCCCTCGCCACCCTTGTCCCGGCTCGCCGGCCGGAGGATCTCGGCACGCAGGAGATGTCGCCCCTCGGGGATGCCGGCTGCCGGAAGCTCGAACGGCACGCGCGCCGTCTCAATCTTCACCTCGCACGTGCGCGGCTGGAGCAGGCTGGAGAAGAGCGTAACTCGGGCTATCGATCCCTTGACGTTCGCCAGTGGAATCCCCAGCTCCAGGTAGCCCTGGATCGCATCCACCTGCTGCGTGGCATAGATCGTGTTGCGATAGTTCGGGCGCGTCACCTTGATCCGGACCGGCGTGTAGGTCAGCCACGTATCGAATCGCGCCGCGAGGAGGCCGGTGCCGCCCGCGCTCTCGGCGCGAAACGCGACGGGCCACTTCCCCTGCTCCGCCACTCTCCCCCCGGGCACCTCCACGCGCGCCTTCTGGCCGGGCTTCAGCTTCAGCGGCACCCGACTTCCCTGCGCGCCCGCGGCCAGGATCTCCATGCCCAGCGACCCCTCGAACGCCTGGTCACCCCGGTTCTCCACCATCAGCGACGCGAGAACGGCATAGCCCCCTTCCGACGGCTCCAAACGGAACTGCGGCGACTCCGCGTAGAGGTTATACGCCTCCTTGTTCACCCGGATCCCTTCGAGCGTGCCAAAGTTCTTCACGTCGTGGTAGCCTTGTGCCGGGCTAAACTGCGAGTAGTAGCGAGGGGCCACGGAGCGTGTCCGCGAGAGGGAGAAGACCCAGGTGTCGGACCACATCTTTGCCGGACGATGATGGAAGACCGCGAACGGGAGGACCACCTCCACCGACCAGAAATCGCTGCCCCGATGAACCGCGGCCTGCCAAAGCGAGGACCACTCGGCGCGATGGATGTTGCCGGACTCCTGGCAGTAGATATCGACCTGCGTGCCCTCGGAGTTGATGGCGAACTGGTAGAACTCCGTGCGGTCACCCACCGGATCGAGGAAGATCTCAATATCGTCATCCGACCACATCGCCGCGTCGTGCTTCCGCGCGGCATGCACCACCAGCTCCTCGGGCCGGGGCTCGTTGCAGCGAACCCCGAAGTAGAGCGCGGTGTCATCATACAGCACGCGGAAGGAGGTTTGTAGCTCCTCGGGGATCGGCTGGCGGTTGGCGGTGCTGAGAGGCATCTCAAAACCGGTGTGCACCGGTGCTTTCTCCCAGGCAGGCTCGTCCAGCTTCCCATCTAGCGTTAGGCTGCCCTCCAGACGGACCGCCGTCGCCGCCTTCATCGGCGGCGCCGTCTCCTCCCGCTTGGCAGCGCCATTCACCGGCGGCAGGCCAAGGGCCGTCCCCAGAGCGACCGCCATGAGGGCGCGCACGAGCATAACCACCCGGGTGACCGAGGCTGCTTCGGATAGGGATCGACAGGTTGGTCGCATTGGAGGCTCCTTTCGAGGGCTGTGATCGGTAGCGTACTCTTCGCGTCCAGGCTTTCCGTTCCCTGCCAGAGGGCCCGGTCACCACGGCGCCCCTGTCCTCCCGCGAAGATGGGAGCCCCTACCGGATGGAGTTTCGCCCGGCTCTCGCGCGTTTCGCGCCGGTGTTCCGGCCTTCCACTCTACTCGACTTCAGGAACGACCCATACGCGGTCGATCGCCTCGGCGAGCGGCTTGTCGGTCTCAACGAGGACCTGCACCGCCGAGTGAAGGATGTTGGGAGCGAAACGCTTCTCCGCGGGAGCGGTCTCGCCAGGAGGCAGGGAAACGAGAGTGGCGTTCCACTCCCGTTTCATCACCCTGAGAAGAAAGCGGAAGTGGACGCGGGCCGCCGGGTCCTTCAGCGCCGCCCCCAGGCGATAGGAGACGCCCGACTTCACCCTGGCTGGCGCGCTTTGCCAGACGCGCTTCCCGCCCACCTGGACACGCCGCCAGCGATCAGGCGCTCCCTCCTGCAGATAGGAGAGGGTCACATCGGGGTTTTCAACGAGATTGCCCGCCGGTTCCGTAGAGGGCAGCGTAAAATCGAGGTGGGCCGTCTTGCCCGCGACCAAGGTGATGGGATCGGATACCTGGGGCCGCGAGCCCGTACGGTAGGCAAGCACGCGGTAAGTGCCCTCAGGCAGGTTGCGCAGATGGTAGGCTCCACGCCATCCGGCCGCCGGCATCTCCTCCGCCGTCACCGCGAGCGTGCCGAACTCCGTGCCCAGGAGCACGATGCGCGCCCCATGGTCATTGCGCAGAGGGATCTCGGCGGCGGTGACGGTGCCCGACAGGCTGGCGCCCTCGGGCTGCGGCGCCAGGCCCAACGTAAAGAGGGTGTGGAGCAGGTCGGCCACCACGCGCGCGCATTCCAGGGCCGCCTCCAGAAGAATCGGCTCCACCTGAGCGCGGTTCGGCTTGGGAGCGGATACGAGGGGAAGCGCCCGCTCGGCTCTCTCCGCGGCGAAGGCGATCAATTGGTCCATGCGCCGCTGCAGCGCCGCCAGCGCCTCGTCATCGGTGCGCCCCAGCAAGCGCGGGCGGTATCCGGCGATCGTGATCGCGTCGGTCCGGATCCAGTTCTCCAGCTCGCTATGATGCGGAGTGTTGGGCCTCGCGTGGGGCGGTGCGCCCGAGTCCTCGACCAGGTGAATCAGCGGGCCGAGCTGGCGGCAGGCATTCACCGGTGTCTCGGTGCGCAGGGCCTGCAGCGCCCGGCGGAAGTAGGCCGGGTAGGTGGCGCGCACTCCGGGCATTCCATGAGGGGGATAGCGTGGATGGGCAGGGATGAGCAGGTAGTCGTCAGCGTAGAAGCTCCCCAGGTCCTCGCCCTGCTGATCCGGCAGCCAGGAATAGGCGATGAGCGCCGTCAGGTTCTCCTCGCCGAGCAGCTCCTCCCAGCGCGCCCTCTCTGGGAGCACGGCAAGCGCCGCCTTGGTGATCTCCGCATGGGGGCCCCACGCCTCCACCCTTTCGGCGCGAGCACCAAGCAGGAGGAGGGTGAGAAGCAAGCCAGCGCACCTCAGCTTGCTGCGGCGGTTTCGGGCCAAACGGTATCGCATCTCCGGGTGTCCTTGCCTTGCCACATGCACCGGATCATCACATGTCGCCACCCGGTCTGTCGCCGGGACTATGGCCAGCCGCGAAATCCGGGCAATGGCCGCGGCATGGTCCCTTGTTCCCCATCAGCCCGCGCACTCCTGCCGCCTCCCCCGGCACCCGAGGTCACCGCGGGCTCAACGAGCGCGGGTCTGGAGGGCGGTCGCGGTCGCGACCGCGAGCAAGAGACTGGCGGCGGCGAGGGAGAGGTAGAGGCCGAAGAGGAAGGTGGCCGGCCGGTAGGTCATCGTGACGGTGTGCCGGCCGGGGGGCACGGGAACCGCGCGCAGAATGTAGTTTGCCGCGAGGAGGGGCGCGGGCTTTCCGTCGACGGTGGCCCGCCATCCCGGATAGAACTGATCGGCGAGGATCAGGAGCGCGCCGCCGGTCGCCTCCACCTCGATGCGCACCCGGCCGTTGCGGCTCTCGACAATCCGCGCCGATTCGGGGCCGGCGGCGGGCGTCAGGGCGATCCCCGGCTCATCCTCGAGCAGAGCAACGCGGTCCAGCCCGAAACCTTCCTCCGCCATCGCGTCCAGGACGCGCTCCGTGGGCTCCACGCGCGCCTGGTGAACGAGGAACGCCCGCGGCCTGGCAAACCGGTTCCGGTAGAGATGGGCATCAGGCGAGCCGAGATGCTCCAGACGCTCGCTCTTCAACTCGGTGCCACTGAGCACATAGCCGGCGTTGAGGAAGTCGAGCCCGGGGGTATCGATGCTGCTGAAGCGGAGCCCGTTGCCTGTGCTGACCGGCTTCCCCTGGTGGCGCGTCTCGACAAACTCGACAAACTCCCGGTAGCGACGCGGGTACATCGCGTCTCCGCCCTGCACCTCGGGGAGTCCGACCACCAGGTTGCAGTTGGGGATCATCGCGTTCATGAAGTCATCGCCAGGGGCGGGCAGGGCGATCATCCGGGCGTCGCGGATCTCCTGCCGGAGGAGGCGCAGCGATTCGGTTTCAAAGTAGAGCATCGCCGGATCCTGCGCCGGGTTGAACCGCATGCCGAAGAGGAAGAGATCCGCAGCGGCGAGCGCCGGCAGGAGGTAGGCCGCGCGCCCGCGCCCGGCAGTTCCTACGACGGCAGCCACGATGACCAGCGCGGTGGCGAGAAAGAGCAGAATGGCACGCTCGACGTAGGGGGCGACGCCGTAGCTGGCCATCTCGCCCGCACAGAGGAGATAGACCAGAGCGACGGCGGTGAGCGCCGCCAGGAAGAACCCGCCGGTGAAATACGCCAGGCCGCGCCGGCGCTCGGGGGGGAGACCGAGCACGGCATCCGCGCCAAGAGCCCCCAGACAGGCGACCGCGAAACTGAAGACGCCCAGGAGCCGCGCCGGGTTGGAGAGCTGCTTGAACCCAGGTACCAGATAGTAGAAGGGCGCATACAGCGGCGTGCCGAGCACCATCAGGAGCGTGATCACGGCGAGAAGCGCGAAAAACCACGTCTGCCGGTCACGGCGCAGCCACAACCCCGCCGCCGCGAGGAGCAACGGCAACAAGCCCAGGTAGCCGCAAAACTCGACAAAGTTGATATGCCCCCAGTAGTTGTAATCGACGCTGTTGCCAAAGAAGTTGGGGACCAAGAGGGTGATCAGCTGCTTCGCCGGCATCGCGGCGCTGAGGACCCCCTCCAGCGATTGCCCACCCGCGCGGTGGTTGTAGCGGCCCAGTTCCAGCGAGGGCAAGATCTGGTGAGCGGCCAGCGCGAGCCCAATGGCCCCGGCAGCGAAGGCCGCGACGAGCGAGCGCCAGTCAAGCCTGCTGCGCCACAGCGCGTAGGCGCCAAAAGCCAGGAGCACGTAAACGGCATACTGCAAGTGCCCGCCTAGCAGCGACATCCCCAACGGGAGCGCAGCATAGAGCGCATACCGCCTTCCCTGGCCGCGGGCGTATCGCTCCCAGAAGTAGAGGGCGAGCGGCAACCACACCGTGGCAGCCACGGGCGTCTGATACTCTGCCCAGACGATAAGGAAGCCGCAGAACATGAACCCGATGCCGCCGAGGAGAGCTGCCGGACGGCGGAGGCCCAGCACGCGCAGGAAGAGAAAGGTGAAGGCCCCCGCCAGGAAGATATGTAGGGCGACGACGTAGCCATAGGCACGCGCTGGATCGATCACGTAGAAGAGCGCGTTCAGCGGGTAGAGCACCGCGGACGAAACGTTCGCCAGAAACGGCTGCCCGCAGAAGGAGTCGGGGTTCCAGAGCGGGATCTCCCCGGCACGGATAGAGCGCGCGGCGAAGACACGCCAGGGAAAAAAGAGGAGAACAGCATCCAGAAGCGGGTTGTAGATCCGCCGGAACTCGGGGAACTGATGGTAGGAGTAGAGGCGCCACGGCTGCAGTCGCAGGAGAATATCCGCGGGGAGGAGCACCGCGCGCCAGAAGAACGCGCCTGTCAGCGCCGCCAACACCCCGAGGCATGCGGCATCCCGCGCGCGCTCGGAGCCCTGCTTTACCCCCTCGGAGAGAGGCGGGGCGGCAGGCAACGCGGCCGAGCGGCGTCCCCTAGCCTTGCCGGAAAGTCCAGAACTTGTTCGCACCGAAGTTCCAAAACCAGACAACGCCGGTGGCAATCACTTTGGCGAAGAGATCGGCGTGGGATCCGAAGATGCTCTGCACCAGCGCCTGCCGGTAGACGGTCGCAAGGATGGTTGTGTTCAGCCCGAGTCCGATCACGCTGATGAGGGCGAAGGTTGCGAACTGGCCGCCGAGGCGGCGAAGCCGACCCGGCTCGGATGCCTGAGCGCGCTGGGCATCTGGCGCCGGCTCCACGGACTTCTGCCCTCGGAAGGTCCACAGCTTGTGCCAGGTGAAGTTGTTGATGACCGCCAGGGTGAAGGCAATGGCGTTGGCCGCCAGGAGGTAGGTGCGCCAGAAAGAGAAGCACCGGGTGAGAATCCAGTAGGTGCCAAAATCGACGAAGAAGCCGCTCAGTCCGACGACGCTGTAGCGGCTGAACTGGCGCAACGTATCCGACTGGGTCAATGCCGACAAGACCTTACCCTCACCCCAGGCAGGCTCTCGCGCGGCCTGCCTGTCGCTCCGCGCCTTCGACCACATGGGCATCCCCCAACCGGTCTCCGAATGCGCAAGAGCGGTGCCACTCGATGGAAGCCCGTTTCCGGTCCGCCAACCAAAAAGCCGAAGCGGTCAGCCCGCTCCGGCTTGGCGCACATATTAGGGTGCCTTCCACTCCACGCTGGGGTGCATCATTGGAAGTACACAATATTCTTCAAGGCAACTTCGTTGTTCGGATCCCGCGCCAGCACGAATTGAAACTCGGCCTTCGCCTCGTCGTTCATCCCGAGCATGGCGTAGGTGAGGCCCAGGTTGTTTCGGGCCTGAAGGAAATCCGGGGCTTCTTCGCGGACCCGCTCGAACTCCGCGATCGACTCATCGAAGAGCCCGCTATAGCAAAGCGCGAGAGCCTTCTCATGCCGCGCCTGCACATGCCCGGGATCCGCTTCCAGGATACTATCCAGGATCTGGATCGCCTCGTCATACTGCCCGTTGATCCGGAGCTCGACCCCGCGGGCATAACGGGCGTCCATCTCCTCTCGTGCGGGTTGCGCTCCCATCTCCTGACCCCTTCGGTGCGCCTGCTCTCACCGAGAGAGGCGGAGGCACACAGTACCCAACGCACACACCGGATGGCACTTTGCGAGGGTAGACGGGATTTCTTTGCCGGATCATAGGGTTCGTCCGGCCCCACGGCCTCCCATACCCTACAACGACAGCCTATACGGCCGACACCCCGCCGGCCACTCTAGAGATCCGCGAAAATAACGTGGGCACCTCTTCATCCGGCCTGATGGCCACGGCGCCAAAGCCCCCCAACTCATCCCCAAGCGGATCCGAAATGTCGTTGCAGTACTAATCACAGTTAGTATAGCACGCGCTCAGAAACGTTGTCAAGACGCACGCCTGCCATTTTCGATCCCCCGCCGCTGTGGGAAGCCGCGCTTGCTCCTCTGTTCGCGCGCCTATCGCGGAACTCCTCCTTGCCACTTTCCCACAGCGGGCTGGCCCCACGCGGGCCCCAGAAAGGCAACCTCCCGCGCGGGTGTCTCAAGGCCCCCGAAGGAATCGCGCAACCCAGGGTGCCCAACCTCTCCATCCGTGCCTATTGCGTTCACTCGTGGTATCGATGCCGGCCCCCGCGAAGGCGGGCTAACGCGCGGATGTCGCAGAAGCCCCCCTCAAGCTCCAGGCCGCTCGCGCGGGGCTCGCCAGACCAGCCGTAGCCTATGCGAGCGGCAGGAAGGATGGGGCTGGGGCAAGCCCGAAAGGAGAGACGAAGAAGAGATACGCCGGGTGCGCTTGCCCCAGCGCGAGCGCACATTGGGGTGCCGGGAGCCTGACCGCAACGCCGCTCCCGTCTTCACCGAAGGGACGCTGCTACATGTTTCGTTCTGTTCTGGATGCCATCATCGGCGAGCTGAACATGGGGTCCTGCCTCAGAGATATCGCGAATCACTGGTCGTGCCGGTGCACCGTGCCCGGACCGGGGATGCGCCGCGCCGCGGAGATTCTGAAGCGCCGCTACGAGGAGAGCGGGACGACGGGCGCCGAGATCATCCCCTACCCCGCTGATGATCGCACCGAGTTCCTCGATGGCTCGCGTAATCCCCTGGAATGGCGCCCCGAGGATGCTACCCTGTCGGTGGTCCAGCCGGTGAAGGAGACGATTTGCCGCTACGCCGAAGAGCCGCTCTGCCTCGTCAGCAACAGCACCGCCACGCCCCCAGGAGGCGTGACCGCTGAGGTCGTAGTGCGCCATGGTCCCTTGCCAGCAACCGCTGTGGCCCCGGGGGAAATGGCAGGCCGGTTCCTGTTCACCGACCAGCCCGCGGGAACGGTCGAGGCGGCCGCCCGCAAGGCCGGCGCGATTGGCGTGATCTCCGACTGCATCAGCCCGCCCTGGCTGGTGCAATACCCGCCGGTCCGCGAGCCGGAGGATGCTCCGGACCTGGTGATGTGGACCATCTTCAGCGGCCGGCGTGACGACCGGCCCCTCTTCGGCTTCAACCTCTCCGTCCGGCAGGGCCGGCGCCTGCGCCGCCTGATCGAGCAATCCTCGGAGCCGGTGCGATTGCACGCGGAGGTGCGCGCCGAGTTGGTCGAGGGCTCTTCCGACTTCATCCACGCCACCATCCCGGGCACGGATCTGGCCGAGGAGGAGATCTGGGTGCTGGCCCATCTCTCGGAGCCGGGCGCGCGCGACAACGCCTCCGGGTGCTGCCTGAGCGTGGAACTGGCGCGAACACTCACGGCGCTGATCCGCCAGGGCGTGCTTCCGCCCCCCCGGCGCACAATCCGCTTCATGCACGCCGTGGAGGTGCACGGCTTCCTCCCCTTCATCGACGCCAACCGCGATCGCCTGGGTCGCCAAGTGGTTGCCGGGCTCTGCCTCGATTCGGTGGGCCTGGATCTGGCGCACGACGGCGGCTTCCTGGTCCTCTATCGCTCGCCCGAACAGAACGCATCCTTTGTCGACGGGCTGATGGAGACGCTGCTCGGTGCCGTGTCCGCAGAGCCGGCGGCGCGCTTCTCGCGCGACAACTATGCCACCTTCCCCTGGCGCACGGCGCCCTTCTGGGGCAACGATGCCTTCATCTCGGATGGGTTTTTCGATATCCCAACGCCGCAGCTCACTACCTGGCCCGACCGCTACTATCACAGCTCGCACGACACGCCCGACCGAATGAGCGCCGACACCCTGGGGCGCGTCGGCGCCGCAGCCGGATCGTTCCTCTACCTCCTTGCCCGCGCCGACGCCGCGGAAGCCCGCTGGTTCGGGCTGCTCGCCGCGGACGACTGGAAGCGTCGCATCTGCCGGGCCGTCACCGAAAAGATCACCGGGGGGCTGAGCGAACCGAACCCCGCGGCGGCCGACCAGCTCGTGGCCTCCGTGCGTCATCTCGGCCTGCAGGCACGCGATGCCGTGATGCAGGCGGCACGCTTCGCTCAAGGCGATCCCGGCGCGAATGAGGTGCTGCGCGCCCTTGCGGATGATGTATCGGCCTTTGCGGAGCGCGAAGCCATCGGCGGGGCACGCCTGCTGGATCCCACGGTGGAGGTGGCCCGGCCAGCAGCTTCGGCTGGGGAGCCCGATGGTGAGATCGTGGCCCGCCGGCTGCGCTGGCACGCGCCATCCCCGCAGACACTCTCCCCCGCAAGCCAGGAGCGCCTGGCCGCGCTCGGACCGAATGCCGCGCGCATCTGGCCCTGGATCAACGGGAGGCGGACGGCACGTGAGATTGAGGAGCGTCTGCGCTTCGAGGGCCAGATCCCGCTGGAGACGGTCGTGGAGTACCTCCGCCTCATGAGCGCCGAGGGCGCGGTCGAGATCCTCTGAGCCGGGCCGGAGCGCAACGCCGCGTTCCGAGGGAGAAATGGCGCGATGGGCACGCAGGCGACGGTGCGACCAGGAGCCCAAGGAGAAGCCGCGCGGCGGCGCATCGAGGAGGCCTACCGGGCGCTGCGCGAGAAGGATGTGCGTTGCACCACGCTGGAGCGCGTCCGCCTCCTGATCGAGGCGGACGCGGCGGTTCAGGGTCTCCCCCAGCCGCTGCAGCTTGGCCACGGCCTGACGTACCTCCTGGAGCGGATCGGGCTGCCACTCTCCCCGGATGACCAGCTCCTCGGGCGCATCCACGAGGAGGTGCCAGATCCCGAAGGTGAGCGGCTGTTCCAGGAGGCCGTTACGCGCTGGGGTGGTGACTCGCGCCCCGCCTGGTTGCGCGATTCGGGCCACGAGTGTTTCGCGTGGGAGCGCCTGCTCCGCCTAGGGCTGTCTGGATTGGAGGCGTTCGCCCGTAGCGAGCGTGAGCGGCGCAAAGCCGAGGGCGCGAAGGAAGCCTCGCTTCACTTCCTGAAAGGGGCCGAGTTAGTCTATGCCGGGCTCCGCGCCTACGCGCGCCGTTACGCGGCGGCCGCGCGCGCCGCTGGATTGGAAGAGGCCGGCGCCCGATGCGCGGCGATTGCCGAGCGTCCCCCGCGCCACTTCGCCGAGGCCCTGCAGCTGATCTGGCTCGTCGGCCACGTCTACTGCACGATGGTCGCGGCGAATCCGACCCTCACCTTCGGGCGCCTCGACGGGCTCCTCCTCCCCTTTTATCGCGAGGATCTCGCCGCCGGCAGGCTCACTCCTGACGAGGCCGGCGACCTGATCGAGGAGTTCTACTGCAAGAACAACTTGATCCTCGGGCGGGGCGAGCATCAGATGGGGGGCGACCCGGAGAAGGACACCGGATGGCGCCGCAACTTGTGCTACGATTCCCCCCAGTACGTTGTGCTCGGCGGGCACCGACGCGACGGCTCCCCGGTCGCCAACGATCTCACTCGCCTCTTCCTGGAACGCGTGGTGCCCGGGTTCAAGAACCCGGTGATCGTCCTCCGCTGGACGGACGACCTGCCGGAGCCGCTGTGGCGCCTGGCGTGCGAGAAGATGCGCGCCAACGCCAGCATGATGGTGTATAACGACGCGGCGGTCATCCCCGCGCTCGTAGACGCCGGCATTGCCGAAGAGGACGCGGTCACCTACACGATGCACGGCTGCAACTGGCCCGACGTGCCGGGGATCCAGCGGACAGTGAGCCACTGCGAGCCGCCCTTGCCGAAGCTCTTCCTCACCGCGCTCCTGGGAGGCGAGGGAGAGACGCCGCCGGTGCTGCCGTGCATCGACACGCTCTACGCGCGGTTCTTCGCGCTCTTCCGCCAGGAGGTCGCCAAGAAGTGCGACGAGATCCGCGCGCACCGGGCGCGCTGGGACGAGCTCGCCCCCGGCACCCTACGCGTGGACGACTGCTTCCTGGATGGACCGGTGGCCCGGGCACGCTCGTGGCAGCTAGGCGGGGTGCAGTATCACACCATCACCTGCACGCTCCACTCGCTCGCCACCACCGCCGACTGCTTCGCCGTCGTGGATGAGCTGGTGTTCCGTGCGCGCCGCGTCTCGCTGGAGGAGCTGCGCGAGGCGCTTCGGACTGATTTCGCCGAATGCGAGCCACTGCGCCGGCTCTGCCAGGAGGCCCCGAAGTTCGGCCGCGATGACGACTGCGCCGATCGACACGCCGTGCGCCTGATCGAAGGGCTACTCGCCGCGATCGATGAGGCCAGCGGGCGCGGCACGCCAGAGGCGGTGACGCTCTTTCGTTGTCTGGAGACGGACATGCGCCACCGGCTTACCGGGGCGCAGACGGGAGCCACGCCGGATGGCCGGCATGCCGGAATGCCCACCAGCGAGAACACCTCGCCCTCGCCTGGCTCCTGCACGCGCGGGCTCACGGCGATGCTCCATTCCCTCGCGAAGCTGCCGCTGCATCGCATCTGCTCCGGCGCGCTCAACATCCGGCTGCAACCGCGCCTGGTGGCGGGCGAAGAGGGCCTCTCGCGCCTGGCCGCGCTGCTCCGCGCCTACTTCCGGATGGGCGGGCTGCAGGCGCAGCTCTCCCTGGCAGACACGGCCACGCTTCGCGATGCCCAGGAGCAACCCGAGGCGCACCGCGACCTGGTCGTCCGGATCACCGGCTACAGCGCCCTTTTCACCGACATGACGCGCGGCGCCCAGGAGGAGATCATCCGGCGCGAGGAACACGCCGCGTAATCCGGGCTCACTCCTTCCCTTCCGGCGTGATCCGGAAGTGGTCGAGCCAGTACTCCTGGCCCTTCTTCCCATTGCCCTGCGTGTAGAGGTAGAAGGTGCGCAGCCGGCGCACCTCGGGGTGAACCTCGCGGATAGCGCGCACGTCGACCACTACCTCGTGCCACTCGCCATCATCCACCAGGAGCACCTTCTTCAGGTCGCGCGACCGGCCGCAGGCACGCGCCGGGCTCCCGCCCAGGCAGACCATCCCGCCGCCTCGCATCGCCTGAGGGAACCCCTCCACCCAGATCCCGACCGGCACGCCCGGCGGAACGCGGTAGGAGAAGCGGACCAGGGGGAAGCGGTCGATATCCCACCCGCGCGGGCGGATGAGCGCGCCCATCACAGCGCCATCATCGGTGGCAAAGACGCGGAGCGAGTGCTTTCCGGAGGCCGCGGTCGTGTTGTCGATGCGCGATGTGGTGTTGGGCTGCCGGTTGAGGTACCAGCGGTAGAACCACTCCTCGCGGTTCTCCGGCTCGAAATCAACGACCACGGTCGGCTCCGTCGCCGTCTCCATCGTGGGCAGGCGCACCCCCTCGGGCACGCGCGGCGCGCGGTACCACGCCTCGTTCTCCGCGCCCCGCTCGTAGGCGCCCAGGTCGGGCGCTTTCCCGACATAGGGGAGTGAGACGCCCTCGCCCTTCTCCCAGCTCACCTCGCGGTCCAGGAGGAGCGTATTCGCGTCCAGGTCCACCTTCACGACGCGCGCCTGGCGCTTCCGTGGCCCGATGAAGATCAGGTCGCCCTGCTCGCCGGGGATGCCGAAACCGTCGTAGAACGGGCGTGCGTCTTCCACAGGGAGCGTGCGGCCACGCCCGGCCTCCCGCGTTACCGTGAGCGGCGCGCCCGCGTCGAGGGCGGGGCTATCGGGACGCAGGCGGTAGTCGTCGCGCTCCGCGTCCACGAAGCGCGGGTCGCCATCCAGGTTGCCGGTGAACTGATCCGGGCAAGCGGCGTTCGCCTCCGCCGCGGTGCGGAGTGCACCGGGGCGCCCGTCATTCCAGGCATAGCGGATGGAGGGCGTTCCCGGCTTCGGGCCACAGAAGAGGTTGTGGATGAAGCGGTTGTCGCGCCCGATGCTCGGCCCCAGGTTCAGGGCCACGCCATCGCCATCCGCATCGTTGAACGCGAAGAGGTTGTTGAGGAGGACATTGCCGCGGACCATGTGTGGATCGGGGCGAGCAGAGATGTCGAACATCTCGAAGCCGGACTCGTAGTTGGCCACGAAGGTGTTCTGGTAGAGCCGCGAGCCGATCATTCCGAACGGCTCCATTTGCTGGTAGCGATAGGCGTGGATGCTGAGCGGCTGGTAGTAGTTGCGGTAGACCAGGTTGCGCCGGAAGATGCCGTCGCGCGTGAACAGCTTGGCCCGGCCGTCGGCGGAGCCGCTCCCGTGATAGGTGTTGGTGATCACGCATCCCTCGAAGAGCGTGCGCGGCGCCGTGAACAGCTCGAAGTTGCGCCCCCAGCGCCCATCGAAGACGCACCCTCGGACGACGTTGTGGTGCGAGTCGATCCAGAGGCAGAACGGACAGTGGCCCGCCCGGCCGAAGTGGCACTTCTCGATCACGTTGTGGCTGCTCGCGTTGAGCTGGAACATGTTGCCCGATACATGCCCGGTCTGCCCCAGCTGCACGGATCGCCACACTTCGAGCTCCTCATAGCGGTTGTAGTGGCAATCGATCATCCGCGCGGGGATGTAGCTTCGAGACGCGCCCTCCATGCGGCAGCGGCGCAAGATGCAATACCGCGTTGTTTCGAACAGCACCCAGTCGCCCGCCTCGGGCAGCAGGTGGAAGCCCTCGATAGTGATGTGGTCACGCTCCTTCAGGCGCACGCAGAGGGAAAGCCCATCACTCGACTTCCCGCCCGTGAGAATCGCCCCCAGCCGCTGCTCCGAGCGATAGGTGATCGGCTTCCCCTTCTCGCCAGAGACGCCCGGCTCGATCACGCCGGCATACCGCCCGGGCAGGAAGGTGGCCGTATCGCCGGGCCGGAGCGTCTCATTCGCGCGCGCGATGCTCCGCCACGGACGGGCGCGCGTGCCCGGGTTCTCGTCGTTTCCATCGGGCGATAGGAAGTATTCCGCGCCGAGCGCCGGCACGCAGAGAAGCGCCATCCCGAGGAGCAACAGGATTCGGCCGGTCGTCTCCATTCTTTCTCCCTTTCACCGCAGCACTGGCTTCGCCGACGCGGTCTCCTCCATCAGAGCATCGGCCACATCCTGCGCGGATCGGCGAACGGGGTGGAGGGAGAGGTCGGCGCAGGCGAGGAGCACCAGGAAGGCCCCCGTGTAGAAACCGGCACCCTGATGCTCTCCGAAGTAGAGGATCCCGATCGCCGCGGTAAGCACAGGGCTCAGAAGGGAGAGCAGGCTGCCATAGGCGGCGCCGGTGAATTTGTAGGCGTAGGTCATCGTCAGCTGCCCGGCGGTGGCCAGTAGGCCGATCGCCAGGAGCACCAGCCACTCGGCCGGCGTGGGGGGCGACCAGACGCGCGCCGCCGGCCAGGCGACCAGGACGATCCCGAAGATCGACTGCGACCAGAAGATGTTGCTCGCGCTATCCGTCCGCCGGCACCGGGTGACGCAGACGATGGCAAACCCCGCCGCGATCCCGGAAACGAGCGCGACCAGGTCGCCATACGAGACGGCCTGCATCCCCACCCCGCACAGGAGTCCGGTGCCCACCGCCGCGGTGAAGATGGCGACCCACTGCCGGAGTCCGACACGCTCTCCCAGGAGAGGCACCGCGAAGAGCGCGGCGAAGATCACGTAGGTGTGGTGGAGCGTCACGGCGCGCGCCAGCCCAACCTCCTGGATCGCCCAGTACGAGAGGATGCAGGCAATCCCCCCGCTTACTCCCCGGGCAACGATCCAGGGCCAGTTCCTCCAGCGCATCTTCTCGAGGCCGAACACGAAGAACAGCGCCACGAGCACCGTGCCGACGACAAACCGCGCCAGCACCATCGTGTAAGAGTGGACCCCGGTCGCGCCGCGCACCAACGCCGACATGGCGGCGAAGAACACGGCCGAGAGAAGCATCATCCAGATGCCCTTGCGTGCGATCATCACCTGCCGTTCGCCCTCATCCCTTCCAGAAGCAGCTTCACCCGCGCGAATTCACGACGCGGGTGTAGCATCGCGCAGGCAGAGACTCCTGCGCTCCTTCTGAGTAAACGGCCCTACGGGCCTGTTCGGACCAGCCCGTAGGGCTTCGCTCGCGGGCAGCGCGGATCTTGGGGGTCCGCGCCTGATTCTGCCGGGTAGCAGCGGGGGTTTTCAGGCCCGCGCCGATGGGGCTGCCGAGGCCTGCGCGGCCAAGCGCCACCCGGGCTCATCCTGGTCACGATGCAGTGGTCGACGCTTCGCGCGCGCTCCCCGCTTCCTTCTTCCGGCCGGCTTTCAAGTAGGTGACCGTCATCCACCCCACGATGCCCAGGGCAACCACCAGTGCCACCGCGAAGATGGCGAAGACGCCCCATTGCGGCTGGACAGCCAGCGTCTCCGGGTTGAAGTACGGCGCGACGTAGCTCAGCCGAACCTGGTGCCTTAGGATGGCCATGCATGCCAGCGCAACTGCAATGGCGGCGGTGCCAAGCCACAGGTGGACGCGCAGTAGCCCGATCGCAGCCACACCCAGTAGGATGCCAAGCCCGAGCAGAAGGAGCGAGGGCGTCATTCCGCCCGAGAAGAGGTCGAGCGCCGGCTTGGGAAGCGAGAAGAGGAACCAGGTGCCAACCGCCAGGTTCACGGCGGTGGCGCCCGTGAAGAGGCCGATGCCCTGCCGGCGCATCCAGGTGGCGAACTCCGGGGCAACCGGGGCCTGGGCCCGAGAGAGCACAGCGATCCAGACACCGGTCACGGCCAGGGCGCCCACCAGCATATGCGCGAACCGAGGCCACACCACCGGGTCGGTCACATTGACATACAGCCCCGCCGCGCTTTGGGCGTAGATGCCGCTCCACTTCTCCGGCGAGAGCATCAGCAGGACGTTCATCACCCACAGGAAGCCGATAGCGGCAGCCGCCACGGCACTCGCTGTCGCCACCCACGGTTGATGCTTCCCGAGCGCCCGCGGCGCCAGCGCGCAGGCGTAGTAGCCATAATAGCCAGCGATCAGCAGCGGGATCACGCCCATCCAGAGCCACGCCATCAGCACCGACGACGTGTAGAACAGCTGTCCATAGACCACCTGAACGAAGAGGAGCGGCGCGACCCCGGTGGTGATGGTGAACGCCGTCACTGACGGGAGCGCCCGGGCAATCACCTCGCTCAACCGGCGCTGGTTCTCATCCCGGCGGCCGCGGAAAGCGGCCACCGCGGCGAGGATACCTCCGCCGAGGGTGAAGCTCATCGGCACCAGATGGAGCGTGAAGGTGAGCAGCAGTAGGAAATGAACCAGCCAGATAGGCGCCGGCACCGGCACTGCGTCGGGGAGCGGAATGATCGGCATCATCGCTTCACCTCCGTAACGGGCAGCTCGGCCGCGGGGGCCAGGGCATTGGCCGCGGGGCGTCCATCCACGCCCAGCGCGTCCGGCGGCGGCGAGGGCGGCCCAGCCAGGCGGGCGAGCCATGCCGCCAGCGCAGCCCGCTCCTCGGGCGTTCCCATGAAGGGCGGCATGTAAGGCTTCAGCGTACTCAGGCGCGAAAGCTGGTAGTCCGTGTACGCCTCATCCCAGCCGGCCATCAGGGGAAGCACGCCGTTATACCCGCGCAGCGTGTGGCAGCTTCTGCACTGGAGCCGGAACACCTCCTCGCCGGCGGCGAGACGGTTATGCGGAGTCACTTCCTTCTCGCTGCTCCATAGCGCGCTCTTCAGCACCCCTGTGCGAGTCACCGCGTCACTCTCGGTGGCGCGCACGTGGTTGAGGTACATGTAGTCGTAGATGATGAACGGCTTGCGCACGGCTTCGCGCACCATCTCCGTGGCCCCGGTGACCATGATCCCGAGGACGAGGAGCAGTGCCGCGTAGCTGGTGCCAAACTGCTGCGGCCGCAGGTAGGGCCCGAAGAGACTGAAGGCGACGATGATCGCCGAGAGCGTCACCCCGAGTGCCGTGAAGATCATCACGGGCGCCGCGCCCCCCATGGGGAGTTGGCGCGCAAGCGGGGGCAAGCTCGCCATGAACCAGAGCGCGCCCACCGGAAGAACCGCCGTTCCGGCCAGTATCCACTTCGCCGCGTAGCGCGTCACCCGGTGCCGGAACTCGCCTTGCGCCATCAGCGACGATGTCAGGAGCGAATAGAGGCCCGCTAGAGCGACGCAGACGCCGGTGCGCATCAGGAGCGAAGGGAGCATCGCCGGGTTGAAGTAGGCCGACCAGAACGACTGATTCTCCAGCCACCGGCCTGGCGTCACCATGAAGGTGAGGATGCCGTTAATCACCAGCAGGCTGAGCCACGCGCCAGCGAAATAGATCCATCCGAAGATGAGGTGAGTCCGCGGTTCCAGGCGGTCCCAGCCATAGACATAGAAGAGGGCTGCGGCGATCTCCACGACGAAGAAGGTCCATTCAATCGCCCAGCCCCAGACGAAGATGTGGATCAGTGCCGAGGTACCAGTCGGGTGTACCAGGCCGATGGTCCACCAGATACCTACGCCGGTGACCGCGCCGAGGACGAGCGTGAGGAGCACGAAGAAGGTAGAGTGCTTCCGTGTATAGGCGAGGAGCTCTGTGTCCCCCTCCCGATAGGCCTTGCGCTCCGTCAGGGCAAGGAAAAGCCCGCCGCCGACCGCAAAATGGGAGATGAAGACGTGCAGAACAGCGATCGCTGCGATCAGCATGCCGCCCCCAAGCAGCGGCACCTCCCAGACAGGGTAGTTCATACCCTTCGATCCCCTCTCAGGTTCGATATGCGGGGTGCAAGTCCCATTTTAGCAACCGCTTATAGCTTCGTCAAGGGGAGATGCGGCTTTGAAGCGACCGGGGGCTGCACGCGCGTGAGGGCTGCGGAAGACCACCACCCGCATGGGTTGGGCAAGGTTACCTGGCTTTCCCAGGTCTGGAGAGAGCGCGCCGGAGCCAAACGAGGGTGGGATGAGTATCCCCGAAGCCCACCTGGGGCTGCTGCGGGCCTCAGCTCCTCGGGACCACCGCCCTGAGCGGAATCGTCACTTCGCTGAGGACACGCCCGGCCTCGCGCACGGTGACGCGAAGGATGTGCGTGCCCTCCCTGGCGGCGCACAGTTCCACAGGAATCCACCGGCTCTGGGGATTCTGGCGCGTCACTGGACCCTGGTAGAGGAGATAGGACGCATCGCTCTGCAGGACGCCAGGCCCGCCAACCGACAGGCCGGCGGCCGGGTAGAGGCGCACTTCGCCATCGGGGAGGTCGCGGCCAGGCTCCACGAAGAGGTAGACAATCGCCGGCCGGCCCACGACGACCGGGTACTCCACAAACGAGCGGATCTGCACCCCCTCGCCCACTGGTTGCGGAAGTCTGGCAGCAACGTGGCCATCCGGCCGGGGAAGCGCCTCGGTGCGCGAGACGCCAACGCCGACGTGCAACGGGTTCGCGGGCGCGTTCCACCGGTCGAGGTTGCTGGCCCCCACCACGAAGAGGAGGGCGGTGGCCGCCAGGCCATAGCCCCAGGTGCGTGCCTGGCTGGCCGCACCCGCGACACGCCACTGCAGGCGCACTCGCTCCCACCAGCTCATCGGCTGGCGCACGGCACGCAGTTTCTGCGTCAGCCGCGCGCGCACTTCTTCGGGGGCATCCTCCATCGGCAGCAGTGGCGATCGAAGCAGGCGAACAGTCTGGCGCAACGTCTCCAGATCTCGCCGGCACTCCGCGCACCTCTGCACGTGGCGCTCAATCGCCTCGCGCTGGCCCTGAGCCAACTCGCCATCAAGATAGGCAGTGAAGCTCCGTTGGTATCCCTGGCATCCCATGAACTCGCCCCACAGGTCGATCGGCCGGGCCTCGTTGCACAACGCAGGACCGCCACGCGACTTCCAGCATCAACCGGGCAGAAAGCAGCAGGGTGCTGCTCACTCGACTGTGCTCACAGATTTAGACGAGCTCAGAGATCGAAAAGTTCCTTCTCCGCGAGCAGCCGGTCTCGCAGGCTCCGGCGTGCGCGATTGAGGCGCGACTTGACCGTGCCCACGTTGATCCCGAGAATGGCGGCGATCTCCTCGTAACTGTGCTGGTTCATCTCATACAGGATCAGGATCTCGCGCTGTGTTTCCGGGAGCTGGGCAATCGCGCGGCGGACGGCGCGCCGGCGCTCGTTGATCTGAACCGCCTCCTCCGGGGTTGGGGCGTCATCTTGCACGTCGCGGGCAATCGAGCCATCCTCCGTCTGGATGTTCTCTTCGAGGGACGCATAGGGGCGCGCGCGCCGGCGCTTCATCTCATCGAGGTAGACGTTGCGCACGATGCGGTACAACCAGGTCGAAAAGGCGGAGTCGGCCCGGAAGCTGCCAATTCCCCGGAAGGCATGGAGGAACGCTTCCTGGTAGATATCCTCCGCATCGTCTCGGTTGTTGGTCATCCGATAGGCGAAGTTATAGATCTGAGCGGAGTAGCGTGTGACCAGTTGATCGAACGCCTGGCGGTCGCCTTGCTTGCTCCGGGCAATGAGCACCGAGTCATCGCACTGGTCCAGGCTAGACCGGGAGGGGCCTTCGGGCTTCCTTGGAGCATCACGCGGCGAGATCATCTACCCCAGTCCAAATCTTCGTGGTATCGGCATTGTAACACAGGGGCAGGGGCAAGTCAATACTCTCCTCTTCTCCCCCTTGGGGCTCTAGCCCATGACCAGGCGGGCCAGAATCAGGCCCAGACCAAAGAGGAAGCAAATGGCAATCGCCACCTGCAGCCAGGTCATCGCGTGGCGGATCGAGCGCACCAGCTCTTCTTCGGAACGCAGGCTCACGAGGAAGCGGCTCTTCCCCTCTGGAGGCCGGCACACGCGCAACTCACCCGCCACATCGCGGACGGTTCCCAACAGATAGGCCTGGTGACCGACGGGTGTCAGCCATTCCTGGAAACGGTATCCCAGAGTGCGCCGGCCGCCGCCGGGGCTGCTTCCCAGAAAGAGCGAGAATCCGCCGAAGGAGATCTGGCCTCCCGGGTGCTCGCCCGGCTCGAAGCGATCCACGACCTGGGTCGTTTCGATATCCGCGCCCTCGGGATCAACGCGGATGGCGCCGGTCGCATCGCGAAGGAAGAACGGCACGGAGCGCTCGTTGCTGGCCATGGTATCGCATCCACGCCGGGTGCGCAGTTCGCGCCTCCCCGTGCGCGCGTCCGTCTCCCAATACTCCTCTTCCCACTCGCGATCCACGCGCATCCGGTAGTGGACGCACTCCTGGCCGGCCAGTTCGGAGATCAACGGGCGGTCTGCTTCGATCACGCCGCTCAGCTCGGCCTGGTACTGGAACTGGCCGCCGCCACGCTCTCGAAACTCGCGCAGGAGCTCCTGGAGACCGGCGACCGTTGTCGTCTCGGTGCCGAGGATATCGGTGAGCTTCCCTTGCTGCGCACGCAGGCCAAGGACGAGCCCTGCCCCGATCACCAACAGCGCGATCCCCGCGATTAGCATGGCGACCTCCTCTCAACCAGATCCGACGCGACGCGGCTATCCGGTGATGCCGCATCGCTGCCGCGTCCCCTAATACCGTGCGGGCGTCTCCTTCCCATCACCTGTCTGCCAGTACTCTCCTCACTGCTCCCTCGCTGGGAACGAGGAGCGGCTTCCGCACCGCACCGGGCCGCCTCTTCACGCCGGGCAGGAAGTGAGCACGCGGTGATCACTGTTGGGCTCAACACGTCGACCCCGCGTCGGATGCTCAGAGGCGCCGGATCACGACCGAGACCCGGCCCAGCACGGTCAGCTCGCTCTCCTGGGTCAACGGGATTGCCGTCGTGCCGCCATTGCGCACGCACAGGCACCCATTCTCGGCGGTCACCCAGCTTAGCTCCGCCTGCTCGCCTTTTTGTGTCACGACAACGTCGCCACTCGAGGGCTCGCGCCCGCGAGTCACGAGCACGAGGTCGCCATCCCGGATAGCCGCGTCGGCCAGGCCATTACCGACGACGCGGAAGAGTACGCTCTCATCCTGGCCCACCCACTCCGAGGGGACTAGCATCCTCTCAGGCAGGGGCTCGTCGTGGCCCTGTGCCTCGCCGGCCACGGCATTGCCGCCGACTGGAACTGGAACAAAGGGGCGAGGGGGGGATGTGAGCTGTATGGAGCGATGACGGTGGTTGGTTGGCTTGAGATAGCCCTTGCGCTCGAGGGCTTTCAGATGTTGATGGACGGTGCAGGTTGAAGAGACCCCGATGCGATCTCCGATCTCTCTGACGGTCAAATGTTGACCTTCGCGTACTGCATCCTCGAGGATCTCCAACACCTGCTTTTGCTTCGGAGAAAGCCCTTTCATAAAGATCCGGGGGTGCAGGGGGAGGAAAGCCTCCTGGCTCCTCACCCCCTCATTCCCCCGCTTCTGGGGGGAGCGAGGGGATCGGTGGGATGGATAGCCCCCTGCAGTTCCCGTCCTCCTCTCACGTTTCATTCTGTCGTATCATATCTCGCGCAGCACCGTCCTTCGGCTTTTCCGAACGGAAGCATTCTCGCGAGGGCACTTCAGGGTTACACTGTTGAGGGCGAGCCGTGAAGGCTGCCGACCCCCGTCGCCTCATTGAGCAGGCGACCAGGGTGTTCTCCGCTTTCTGAGATGGGGCGCCCCAGAAAGGGGAACATCGGTCCAAGTGTCAGATGGCCATCTCGATCCGCGCAACAAACCGCTGCTACGACCCGGTGGCGCTACTCTCGGGATTTGGCCCGGAGTACTCGCCGGCAGGTCTGCGTCTCTCCTTTCATGCGGCTGGCGCGGATACCCGTAGGGCCTGCTGCCAGGCGTGCTCATTGTATCATACGTATGTTAGGCACGTCAAACCGTGCCCCTCAGACGTGCGCTCTCCGATAGGTGGCTGATGCCCATTACAGGCAGCGTCCGCCCCATCGGCGGCACGGGCCGAACCGGCGCGGGGGTACCGGGGATCGCTCGCGGGGCCGCACGGTGGGCGGGCTCACGAGCCGAGCGGTGTCAGCAGAACGCGGAGGATCTCAGAGTACATGCGGGCCCGAGCGACGGCTCCACGCGCCAGGCCCAGCTTCTCCTCCTTCATGGCGTGCGTCACGCCCTCGATCGCAACATGGCGCACGCGGTAACGGCTCGCCCGGGCGTGCCGCGTCAGGTGGGCCTCAATGCCCGAGCGTCTCTGCTCCGGGCCCGGGAGCGTCGTGAACACCTCTCGGACCAGCGCCCGCTGCCCGGAGATGTAGGGGACCAATACCTGTGCCAGATCGGTGAAGACACGCCCGCCCCGAAAGATCCCAACGGACATATCCACCTCGCCGGCGACAACGGGGTCGAGCAGGTCGAGCACGTGTTGTTGCTTCAGGCCAACGAGGTCGGCATCCAGGAAGAGAAGGACAGAGGCATCCGTCGCGGCAACACCCGCGGCCATGGCCCCGCCCTTTCCCTGGTTTGTCTCAAGACGGATGACCCGCACCCCGTCTACGGCACGCGCGACCGCAGCGGTATCATCCGCGGAGCCATCATCGACAACCACGATCTCGGCGAGCTGTGGCAGAGTGGTAACAACTTCAAGGATCCGCGTGATGCGCGGCGCCTCATTATAGGCGGGGATAATAGCGGCACTCTTCAACGCTGGTATTCCTCAATGGTCCGCGATCTGTACATCGGACGAGCGCCGAGGCTGAAGCGCCTTACGCGCCAGATCTTCCTTCTCGATAAGGGCGCGTATGCGGGATATGCGCTCGGAGGTCGAAGGGTGGGTGGACAAGTACTTATTGAGACCGCGGGTATCGCCCGTCTCCTTGAGGAGGCGCTCGAAAAACCGGACCATACCGTAAGGATCGTATCCAGCCCGGCTCATGAAACGCACGGCCTGAGCGTCGGCGGCCCGCTCATCCTGCCGGCTGTTTCCGCGAAGCGCCAGCTCTACCGCGATCTCTGCGAGGGTGTTGATATTTGCATTCTCTGTGACGAATGCGTTGAGCAAGAACGTCGCCCCGTACACGCGCTCCATCTGCTTGGCCATATGGCGTTCGGTGGTGTGCGCCACTTCATGGGCGATCACAGCGGCAAGCTCGTCGGGGTTTGCGTTCGTGGCGTTGATCAGGCCCCGGTTCACATAGACGTAACCGGGAACAGAGAGGGCGTTGATCTCGCGCTCTTCCAGCACACGGAAGGTAAAGTCGACATCGCTGCGCGAGCTGCTGGCGGCGATGCGGCGCCCAATCCGCTCGACCAGCCACTGCAGCTCTTGATCCTGGCAGACGCGGAAGCGCTGCTCGATGACGCGTGCCGCCTCATGTCCGAGGCGCATCTCCTCCGCGTGCCCAACCAGCTTTCCTCCGCAACCCGCCGGGAAGAGCGCGAGCAGCGTAAAGATCAGAAGCCATCGCCGCGGGCGCATCCAAACCTTCATCATACCCTCCGCGGGAACGGCCAGGCCACGGGCGAAGCCGGGCAACCGGCACAGCCGGTCACTCCTTCGCCTGCGTGGTTTTCGGATCCGAACTTGTCTTCTTCAAGCGTGGGAGTAACTCCTCGATGCGCCGCAGCATGCCTTCTGCGCCCTCACGAACCTGCACCGCCAGATCGTTGCCACTGCTGATCTGGGCCGATTCGGTCACGAGCTCCATGCCTTTGCGCATCTCTCTGCGGGCGCCCTCGATATCGCCCTTTCGAATCAGTTCCTGCGCTCTCTTCGAATGCTCCTCGGCACTCTTGAGCAACTCGCGACTGCGGGCTTCGCGCGAGTCCTCCTCCTTCTTCGTCGAGACTTCGGCGCGCAGGCTCACCACCTCGGTGCGGAGGCGGCGCACTTCGAGGAAGCTATAGAGCGAGAGCCCCAAAGCCACCAATATGAGCCCTGTTGCAATCACACGCATACCTGCATCCTTCGAGGCTACACGCCATCCTCTGGCAGCCTCACCCGGAGCCGCGCGCCCTCTTCGCGCCCGCCCGGCACCTTGCCTCCGAGACGCCCGGACGCCACGCGTGCCAGCGTTCTGTGCAAGCAAGCGCCAGCTCGCTGACGCTCCTCTCGCTCTCTATGGCCGCGATTATACCAGAACGGGCGCGTTTGTGTAAAGCTGGCCTCAGAAGTCCGCGCTAATGCTGGCGACACTCTCTGTCGCGCGCTCACCCTCGCGGCCTACAAGAACCGCGCCATTTAGCGTATAGCCCTGGCCACGATAGCCCAGCCCGAAGGTTGGCGTGCTGCGCAGGAGGCCGGCACGCGCCACCCAGCGCCGGTCGAGGTGGTGCTCCACGCCAAACCGGAGTTGCCGGCGGATCTCATCGGTTTCATCGAACAGATCGAAGGTGACCCGCGTGCGATAGGTTCGGCGGGCAATCCCCAACAAGCCGGGGGCCACCTGGGGGTGCAGCTTCATCGCGAACCCCAGATTGATCAGCCGCGGTGCCCGGTAGGCGGGCGCGGTATAGGTGGGGCTGATCACCTTCTCGTCCATGATGCGCGGCTCGTTCACATTGAGCACTGCAAGCCCGAGCGCCGTCGTATCCGTCAGCCCATACAGCAAGCCGAGGTCTACGTTGAACGCTTCCTTAGCGCCACCGAGACGCTCATACCGGCTATACTTGACATTGGCGCCGGCAATGAGGCGGTCGCTCAACGCGTGCCCCATGCTATACATCCCCGTATTCTCTTTTGTGTCGTACGTCCGGCTATCGACCCGCAGGTAGCTCAGCGCGCCCGTCAGATCCCCCCCATCCGATTGCCCGTAGGAGACGAAGCGAAGGCTCTTGGGCTCCGTTCGGAACGAGTCGCTGTAGACGATGCGGCGACCTTCCAAGAGCGCAGCGGCGGCCGGATTCCACAGGACCATACAGAGGTCATCTGCCACCGCCGTGACCGCGCCGCCCATGCCCAGGTCGCGCGCTGTGCCAGTATCGTAGAGCTGGGCGGGCTGGACGTCCGCCCGGGCGGCTACCGGGAGGCACGCCATGAGGGTCAGGGCAGTCAGAACGACTCCTTTGTGCATCGTGGTCTTGCTCCTTATCGTTTGCTTCCTTCAGTCCCCGTCGGTGGCAAGCGCGGGCGCGATCCTCTTCACGGGAGGCGCCGCCGGTGAACCCGGTGGCCGCCCCCGCGTCTTGCCATGCAGGCCGCGCTCCCGCCGGGCGCTTTGCCCCCTGGATGAGGCCTGGGCGACGACATGGGCACCCTTGCCTAGTTCGCCACGCGCGTCCATCAACCTGCTAACCGCCTGCCCTGCGCCTGCTTCCCTCAGAAACGCAGCGCCGTTGCCGCCAGCTCCAGGCGGATCGCGTCATCTAGCGTGGAATAGCGGAGCGCCACATCGCGCGACCCAAACTGCCGCACGAGGTAGACATCCAGGTTCGTCGTGCTCCGCGGATACCCCGCCAACAAGTCGCCTCCGTACCGCGAGTATGTTGGGCGAAGCTCCACGCGCCAGTTGCGCAGCGGGGAATAGACCAGGGA
>ERZ795045.388-NODE-388-length-57713-cov-57.097142_pt1 | contig 57713 bp, 56 predicted proteins | sample MGYA00375129_ERZ795045 | MGnify/ENA primary metagenome ERZ795045 (study PRJEB30174, sample SAMN05720166) | activated sludge metagenome | isolation source: anaerobic digester from wastewater treatment plant | place: Japan | collected 2015-05-15 ...
TTTATTGTTTCTGGCGTTAATTCATCAGGATGTTCAAAATGAATGCCCACATAAATAGGTTGGGAAATTTTTCTAATAAGTTTCAAAAGATCATCGGTAACTAGTTTTGGATTAGAAACCGGAACACGCGTTCCAATGCGAATAATTTTAATTTGCGGTAAGGCGGAAAAAACTTTTAAAGAATAAGTTAGAAGATTAGGTGCTGTTAACGGATCACCGCCAGAAAGAATAATCTCTTTTATTTCTTTATGCTTTTTGATGTAGCGTGCAATTTCATCAATATTCTTTTTTGTTAAAAGTCCTTTTTCGAGTTCAGAAACACAGCGCCGTCGGGTGCAAAAACGACAGTAGGCAGCACAAGAAAGTGTTAAAAGAATTAAAACGCGGCCTCGATATTTATAAATGAGACCGCGTTTTAATGTATGCTCGTCTTCTAAAAGGGGATCAACCGAATTTAACTTATCTTCTTTTGTGTGAAGTTCCCATTTCGAGAGGTAAAATTGTCGTTTGATCGCCGGACTTTTCTTCGCTAAATTTTTTAGGTGATCGGAAATTTTTTCTGCTAACATCCCTTTTTCTGTTTTAGAAAATATTTTTATTGCGTGTTTTATTTTCCACTTTTATTGTATCAGAAACAACCTACGATGCAAGATGTGGATAACTTGCCAAGTTAATTTTCAAAAAATAATCTCCACCTCATCACCAACCTCAACATGATGCCTTTCACAAAAACCGCCATTCACTTCTAAAACATACTGGGCTTTTTCTTGGGAGCGATAACTCGGACAATTTTGACCAGCGGGACAAGGCTCAAAATTGGCTTTAATCTCCTTAATTTTTTTATCATGAGAAATAAAAAGTAAATCCAAAGGAAAGTAAGTGTTTTTCATCCAAAAAGTACGCGGCGCTTCATTTTGAAAAACAAAAAGCATACCCGAAAATTCCGGCAATTCTTTGCGATCCATTAAACCCTGCGTCTGGGTTAAACTATTGTCGGCTATTTCCACCTGAACTTTAATGTTCTGTTTTTTTAAAATAACCTCTCCGGAGGGCTTTTTATTTTGCAAAAAATAGATTCCAATAATCACTAATCCCAATATAATAATAGCAATGATCATTAAATTTTTATTCATTATTGATGAGCAGCTTTATTTAAGCGTTCCATAATGGCTCGACCCAATCCCACTTCCTTCACTTTTTCAGCAAAAATAATTTCGGCCGGACCTTCATCCAACTGATGTAAAAAATCAAAAAAATTACTTGCTGCTTCTTTTAAATCACCAGAAGGAGAAAGAATGCGCCAATCAGAAAAAATTTTTTTGTTTTTAATTTTTTGAAAAGCCAAAAAACCCTTTTTTTTCTTAAAATCTTTGAAGTGTTCAGCAATTTCTTCTTCATTCTTAACAATAATCAGAGGCTTACGGGGAGCGTAATGAAATTTTAAATTGCCCGGCGCTAAAACTTTTGAAGATTGTTTTTTTGAAACTTCAACTTTGCCAACAATTTTTTCAATTTCTTCAATTGGCAATCCGCCAGCCCTTAAACAAACTGGTCTCGCATTTTTTTTAATTAATAAAATTGTCGACTCCACACCACAAATTGTTTTGCCGCCATCTAAAATTATCTTTATTTTTGAACCTAATTGTTTAAAGACATGATCTGCTGTTGTGGGACTCAAATGGGTAAATAAATTGGCACTCGGCGCTGCGATGGGACGGCCAAGCGATTGAATTAAAGACAACGCAATAACATTGGAAGGCATTCGGATGCCTACCGTATCTAATCCAGCCGTAACTAAATATGGAATTTTCTTTTGTTTAGGCAAAACGAGCGTGAGCGGTCCGGGCCAAAAATTTTTAGCTAACAGATAAATTCTTTCATCTTCAATCCGAGCGACTTCTTCCAGTTGTTTTAAATTAGCAATATGAACAATAACAGGATCAAAAAATGGTCGCTCTTTAATTTCAAAAATTTTGGCTACGGCTTTTTTGTTATAAACATCAGCCCCTAAGCCATAAACCGTTTCCGTAGGGAAAGCAATCACCTCTCCTCGTCTTAATAATTGAGCAGCCTTGTTAATGTTGCGATAAACAAAACCATCGATTATCTTAGCCATAAATTTGTATTTTGCTATAGTATAGTGCGAGTCGGGATGCCGAGATTCGAACTCGGACTACTGCCACCCGAAGACAGCGTGCTACCATTACACCACATCCCGAAATGCAAATCCAAAGCACCAAGCATAAAATCCAAAAAATCAATCACTTAAACAACCAATGTCTTATGAATAAATAATAATGAATGCGAAATGCAAATCTCAAATTGCAAAACTCAAACCTATAACCCACAACCTACGAACATATTAAAATCTATTTAAACGATCAATTTCTAATTTTCAATTTCCATTTGATTTTTCATTTTTAATTTTATTACACATTGTACTTTTTTCTTATTTCTTCGTCAATTTCTTCTTCTATCATCTCTTTTTTTGATTTAGCTTCCTCGGCCATCTTTTTTAATTCTTCATCTTTAAGAGCGCCTAATTCTCTAGCTCGTTTCTTTAAATATTTTTCTTCGTTTCTTTTAGGATCGTCTAGCACTTCTTCTAAAAGAATATTAAGAATCCAGCCCACCTTCGGGGAAGGAGGAATATTAAGTAGTTGCATAACATCATCACCCTTAATTTTAAGCATCTTTGGTTCAATTGGGTCTTTTTTCACTTTTTCGATCATGTATCGCAAATGACGCAAGCGATAGGAAGAAATCTTCGGCAAACCCGAACCACTTCGATCAGCTTCACGTAATCTTAACAAATCATCGATATTCTCCGGACCAACGTTTCTAATTAAACGCCGGACGCCCGCTGGTGTTACCTTGTTAACATCATAAAAGAAGAAATGCCAACGAACTAATTTAACAACTTTATCAATCGTCTTTTTGGGAAAACGCAAGCGGGTTAAAATTTCTTTTGTCATTTGAGCGCTCACTCTTTCGTGACCTTGAAATTTCGCTTCTAACCCTTCCCCTCTTTTGGTTCGTGGTTTCCCCACGTCGTGCAATAAAGCCGCCAATCGCGTTTCTAAATTAAAATTATTTTTAGCAGCATAATCTAATGTTTTCACCAAATGTTCAAAAGTAGTGAGACTCTCATATTTAATATGCGCCTTTGATTTTTTTGTCACTCCCACCACATCAACTCCCTCCTCCAATTCTTTTATGACGTAAGGCATTAATTTTAATTCATGCAACATTTCGATGCCGCGAGCAGCATTTTCGCAATTAAGCATTTTGATCAACTCATCCCTTATTCGTTCTTTCGAAATATATTCCAAATTACCATGCAATTTTTCAATGGCTTTCTTCGTGTTTTCTTCAATCTGGAAATCTAATTCGGCAGCAAAGCGCACTGCTCTCATTAATCGCAGGGCATCTTCATTAAAACGCGCTTCTGGATTGCCAACGGCTCGGATAAGTTTATTCTTTAAATCGTTTTGGCCCTTAAAAGGATCAATGATTTTAAACTTCCCATCTTTAACTTGAATTGCCATGGCGTTAATAGTGAAATCTCGACGCGCCAGATCATCTTCCAGCACGGTGGCAAATTTAATTTCATCGGGATGACGCTTGTCTGAATATTTTCCTTCTAATCGAAAGGGAGTGACTTCTACAATTTTCAGAGTTTCATCTTCAGAATTAGTAATAACCGAAACAGTGCCGAAATCATTTTCATAAAAACTATTAGGAAATAATTTCTGAATTTCCTGCGGAGTGGCATTTGTAGTAATATCCCAGTCTTTAGGTTTTTTCTTTAACAAGACGTCACGAACACAGCCACCTACAAGATAGGCCTCGAATTTTTGAGGTGCTTTATTAAATTGCTCTAAAATATTTTTAATCTCAATAGGAATTTCCATTGGTTTTTTCATTTCGCGCGACGCTTCTAACCGAGGAGAAGCCAGATTAATGCGATTTTTAAACCAAAAATTTTCCTGACCGTCCTTCATTATTTAAATTGTAGCTGAAAATCAGCACTCTGTCAATTTAAAAAAATTGAATTTTCAAAGAAAAAATGATAAATTAATATCGCGCCCTCGTGGTGAAATGGATATCACGCCAGTCTTCGGAACTGGAATTGGGGGTTCGAATCCTCCCGAGGGCACTCGAGCAAAGCGAGAGTGACCTCGAGCAAGCAAACTGCTTTGCTTGCGAAAAGGATTCGAAGCCCGCAGCGATGTGCGAGTTTTTCCGCGAAGCGGAAAAGGCGAGCACCGCGAGGGGCGGCCTGCGAGAATCTGCCGTCAGGCAGATTACTTGTAGGCGAATCCTCCCGAGGGCACTCGAGCAAAGCGAGAAAAGCCGCTGTTATGCTATAGCATAACAGCGGCTTTCACAATTATTTACCTTCAATTTTTCGTCCGCCCTAATGGACAAAGTCCGAAACTGGATTAAGGAGAATTCTATAAATCTTTTTGTGTCTTCATTCCATAGAGTTTCTTATTTTAAATAATCTTTCTGATTATGCATTTGCTTTGCCAGATTTCCTCAAGAGTGGTCATTTCCTAAATTTAAGACCCAATCCCTGTTCTATCCACCACCTTAATCTCCAAAAATTAGCATGGCAAGCGTAGCTAAACCATGAATCCATAGCTTGACGGATCTTTTCCTGATTCATTAAACCAAGCTTCGCTCTTTTCTTATACCGCCGTATTCTTCTGCAAAATCTTTTAACCGTGCTTTTCCGAAGCAAACGATGGGTCTTGAAAACAATATAGCCCAAAAATTCTATACCCCCATCTATCGGAAAGATATTGACTTTAGTCGGATGGAATTCCAGCATTAACTGCTTCCTCAAAAAGATTGAAATTTGATCTTTATAATAATGTAGTTTGTTTTTATTCGAATCCAAAATTAAAAAATCGTCCATATATCGGATGTAATATCGGCAGCCCAGACGATGCTTAATAAATTGATCTTGTTCATTCAAATATATATTGGCGAAAAGCTGGCTGGTCAAATTGCCAATGGGAATACCTTTTTCGCCCGGGGTTGAATCAATAATTTTTTTAAGTAAAATCAAAACCTTTTGATCGGCAATTTTCTTTTGGAGTAAATTAAAAAGAATTTCATGGTTTATACTTTCAAAATACTTTGAAATATCGCACTTAAGACAGAAAAATTGCGATTTAATATCCAAGGATCGAAGAAAATATTCCAATCTCTTAACCGCGCGATGAATGCCTTTGTTTTTACGGCAAGCGTAAGAATCATAGATAAAACCCTTGTCAAAGATCGGCTCGATGACATTTAAAAGAGCGTGATGAACTATCCGATCGCGAAACTCTGGCGCTTTAATTTGCCGCTTTTTAGAATCACAAACAATAAACTCTCGATAAGGACCAGGCTTATAGGTTAGATTAATTAAATCTCTTTGAAGACTTAATAAATTTTCTTCTAAATTACGGCTAAATTCCAAAGTATAAGGCCGATATCTTTTAGCTTTTCGGGCTTTTAGGTAAGCAAAGTGAAGATTTTCAAAAGAACAGATTTTATTAAAAAGTTTCTTATAAGTTTTCATAAGTTTTCATAAGTTTTCATAATTAAAAAGCGGCCAATTGGCTCTGATTGGATATTTCACCATTAGCTACTTTAACCAAAGAGAGGTAAGGCCGCCATATTTCCCCTATGAATAAAGATAATTTATATCGGGGAGGAATAGAATCAGTAGGCTTCTTGGCGCAGTCTTGTATCCGTAGATACTTTGCTCGGGCCAAGTTAAATGAAGTATACCGGGCGCAACGGAACCCCACATTGTTGTTCTGATTCGTCGTGTCCCAATTCAAGTTCAGCGTAAAAACTCCAGCGTTGTCACCATTGTCCCAATTCCCGCCGCGAAGAAGAACGCGTTGCGCGATTCTATCCCTTGCCCAGCCAAATCTTATTTGACCGGACAGCTAAATTTATCTTTTAAACAAACTTAACTTTCCGGCCAAAATTTTTATTGCGCGAATTTTTTCATCCAGCCACTTAATAATTTCCCTATCTCATTCATTTTTACGGCGGCATTCTCATATTGCTTAATGCTCAAAAATTTCAGGTCTTTGGCTAAACGGATTAAAATCCGCAAAGTGTCTAGTCGAACGCTTATTCTTTTTAGAATTTCGGTTTTGTTTCTTTCGTTATTGACTAAAATAATGTCTTTGATTATCCCCAATAGCTCATTTTCTATTTGCTGGCCCAAGACAAACCTTTGTTTCTTGGGAAACCTGTTAATCATCGGAAAAATCCAAAGAATCAAATCATAAGTTTTTTGAAAAATTATTAAATCGTCGAGCATAAAAAATTTGAAAAAGATTTCAGATTTCTACGGGCCTACCGGGCGCAACGGAACCCCACAGAGTTGCTCCGATACGTCGTCGTGTCCCAACGCAAGTGCAGCGTAAAAACTCCAGCGAGGACACCATCGGCCCAAGACCCGCCGCGAAGAAGAACGCGAGACTGACTTCCATAATCACCATTATAGGTATAAATACGCCCCATTCCTTGGGTAGCATTCCAGCTATTATTTGAAGGTCTGATTTCATTATAAGAAAAGTCGCCATAATCAACAATAGCGGTATGTTCAATCCATCTCCAATCAACTGCTCCACCATCAGAAGGAGTATATCTTACTAAAGTATCACTATTATCTTTCATCACATGCTCCCAAACATTGCCAGCAATATCCCAAATTTCCGAGCCATTAGAAAGAATCAATTTTGCTTTAGGATTTCTATTGGTGCCTTTTTCAGGATCAGCGCCGTCATAACTGCAGGAATCATTTTGACCAATATTTCCTCTAAATAAACAACCAGAACCAACTGAACCGCCTGACCAATTTTTAGAAACTTGTTCAGCATTTCTTGCAATTGTCATCCATTCTTGATTAGTTATTAAATGACCTCCTAATGACTGACAAATAGCTTTGGCTTCAGTATGAGTAACACCAGCAATTGGCGAACCATAAGGAGAAGAAACAACATTGGTATTAGACCAAGATGAAGGACAATCAGTACCTGCTTTACCCCAATCCCAAGTGTCATAACCAGCAGTATAATAGCAATTATTAGCATCGTCAGCTCCTCCTCCGTTTTTTGAATATTTAGCTTCATATTTCATTACCCAGAAATCCGATGTGCCATAGGTTGAATTGCCCGGAACTTTAACCCAATTATAAGGAAAAATTAAAGGAGCAAGAGTTAAATTAGAGCCAATTTCAATGGCATTATCAGAATCTCCGCCATCATTAGGTGAAACTTCAGAAAGATATTTTTGTGATTCAAAAATAGCGCTGATTTCCCAACCTCCTCCTACTACATAGGTATAATAATTGCCTGTTGTTGTTTGATTAATAGGATCAATAGGTAAAGCAGAAATAGGAGCGCCAATATCAAGTTGTTTAAAATTAATTGGTATCCAGCCAGTTCCATCAACTTTTCGATAATTATCTGGTGTTGAGCATTTGTAAGACCAACCTGATGGTAAAGATGGAAGACCTAAATTAGCGCAGGTGGCTGAAGTATCAGGAATAGAGACATAGACAGTGTTTAAAGATCCTAATGAGGCATCAGGTAAAGAAGCTTGAAAATATTGAATGGCATTGTTTAGGGTTTTTAAATCAGAAATTCTTCTGGTATCCCTTGTTCTTTTAAGCATTTCTGAAGGATTGATGGTGATAATAATAACAGACATTAAGACAGCTAAAATGGCGATAACTATTAAAAGCTCAATTAAAGTAAAAGAAGAGTGGAGTTTGGATTTCGAAGAGTAAAACCTGAAAAACATAAAGAAAAAACTGGGTTTTTTGAGAGTTAAAAATGAAAAATAAAAATGCCTAAAGTGGATTCTAATTTAAATTATATCTCATTTTATTAATAAAACAATAGTCAGCTTTTCTCTCCTCAAAGCTGGTTATTATAGCTATTTTTTAAATTCTATTTTTGTCCGCCCAGCAGGACTCGAACCTGCAACCGTTTGCTTAAGAGGCAACTGCTCTACCAATTGAGCTATGGGCGGAGATGAACTTATAAAATCATACAAAATTTTTAGAATTCTTCAAGAACAAAAACAGGTTCTTAAAAAAGAACCTGTTGATATTTTTTTTGAGCTACTTTAGCAATCTCACACATAATTTTATTAGTGGCCTCGATTAATAAGTGGGGGTTTTTATCAACTTCTTGCTGCGTCATTTTGGAAAATGAAAACAGCTTTCCAATAACTACTTTTTTCTTGGCAAAAAATCCGAAAAAATTTTGTTTAAAGCCATAAGTCTGAGGACCAAAAGAACCAATAGGAATAATTGGGCTGCCACTGAGTAAAGCAATAACCGCTGCTCCTTTTCTGCCTTGGAGCAATTCTTTTTGGGGATTACGACGTCCTTCAGGAAAAATCACAACCACATTTCCTTCTTGAATCAATTTTACTGCCCGAGATAAACTTTCACGCGCAGCCGGCAAATATCCAATAGAATCCATTCCTAAGGTGAGGATGCTACTGATAATGTGGTATTTCCAGAAATTTTTTTGGAGATGCTTTGCGCCAATAAAATAAATTTTCTTTTGCTGGGGTTGCAAATAAATTTTAAAAAAGGCATAAAGCGCTGCAGCAATAGCGAGCGGGTCATAACTATTGTGATGATTAGCAACAATTAGAAATCCTTCATTTTTCGGCAAATTTTCCAACCCCTGAATTTCAACCACTTTTGGCCTAATTAAAGAATAAACAATCCAATAAAGAATCTTGTAAAAAAACATCGGGCTCCTCCTAATGTAATTTTATTAAAAATCTGCTTTTATTTTAAAAAACTTTTTTCGAAAATCAAATATCCAACTCTTGTTTTTGCTTTTTAATATTTTTTTAATATAATTATTTATATGGAAATTTTTAAACCTAAAATTAAAATCGCCATTTCCGGAGCGGCCGAAACGGGTCATTGCAGTGCTAAAGCAATGGAACTTTCTATGAAACTAGGTGAAGAATTGGTAAATCATGATTGCGTAGTCGTAACAGGCGCTACCACAGGCGCTCCTTATTGGGTCGCCAAAGCAGCCAAACAAGCAGGGGGAATGGTAATTGGCTTATCTCCGGCTATTTCAGAAAAAGAACACATTAACAAATACCACTTGCCTATTGATTATCATGATTTAATCATTTACACTGGCGCCGGCTATGCTGGTCGTAATCTTTTACTAACGCGTTCGGCTGATGCGGTTATTACAATTTGCGGCCGGATGGGGACTTTGAATGAGTTCACTGTCGCTTTTGAAGAAAATCGATTAATTGGCGTTTTGGAAGGCACTGGTGGAATGGCAGATATGATGCGTCAGATTATCGATAAGGCCTTTCGAGGGCCGGGCCCGGTTATTTTTAATAGCGATCCGAAAGCCCTCGTTGAGGAATTAATAGAAAGTATTTTGCAGGAAAAAAATCAATGAAACATTAAATTAATAAGTTTTAAAGGTCGATTTATAAAAATAAACCATGCCTACCAAAACAAATTCTAAAACTAAAGAAAAAAAGGAAAAATTAATAGGAGTTGTTACTCATTACTTTGATAAAATCGGAGTAGCCGCTTTAAAATTAAAAGCTCCTTTGGCTGTGGGCGATCGCATTCTTTTCCGAAGCAATTTGGGCGATTTATTTGAGCAAGAAGTTACCTCAATCCAAATAGAGCATCAATCCGTCCAAAAAGCCAAAAAAGGCGACGAAGTGGGTATTAAAGTGGATCAAAAAGTTCACGATGGAAATGAGGTGTATTTGGTCGAATAATTAAAATTTTTATTCACAATGAACGATCTTGTTATTTTAGGTCAATTGCTTCTTTCTTTATTTTTGGGATCCCTTATTGGATTAGAAAGACAATTGGCTCGAAAACCAGCAGGTTTCCGAACTTATGCCCTTGTTTCTTTAGGCTCGACTATTTTTACTATTATCTCTGAAATGTTAGCGCTGCGTTATGCCAATACACCTAATTTTTCTTTTGATCCTTCCCGTATTGCTTCACAAATTATTGTCGGCATTGGATTTGTAGGAGCTGGCGTGATCATCTATCAAAAATCGCAAATCCGAGGCATTACTACAGCCGCCAGTTTGTGGGTAACAGCCGCAATTGGTATGGCCGTAGGTTTTGGTTTGTACACTCTCGCTATCATTTCAACTTGTCTCGTCCTTATTGTCTTAATTGTTTTTTACTTTTTTATCGAAAATCGCCTAACAAAAAAATTAACGCAGAATAAATGAGTCTATCTAAAAAAATCAGCAACTATTTTACAACGTCTTCCATTTTAGCTGGCACCATCTTGGGTGCCGGCCTCTTTACATTACCCTATATTTTCATTCAATCAGGCTCACTCTTATTTATTATTTATCTTATTCTGGTTACCTTAATTTGCTTGGCTACTCACCTAGCTTATGGTGAATCACTCTTGCGTACCGAAGGTGAACATCGTTTTATTGGAATGGCTGAAATTTATTTAGGCAAATGGGCAAAAAAATTAATTACCGTCACAACATTTATTAGTATTGGGGGATGTCTTTTAGCTTATTTAATTATGGGGGGGCAATTTCTCCAAAATTTTTCTCAAATTATTAATCATCCTCTAAATCAATGGCAATCTGTTCTGATTTTTTGGCTACTCGGTTCTATTGGAACAATACTTGGTATTAAATTTGTAGGCGGTGGCGAAATGATTAGTCTACTTGTAATTACTGCCTTTATTATTGTCTTTGCTATTTTGGGCATACCCCATCTTAATTTAAGCAGCGTCCCCTTAATTAATTTTTCTCAATTTCTTTTGCCTTATGGAGTTTTGCTTTTTGCTCTTTCTGGAGCTTCCGCCGTGCCAGAAATTTATTCTTATTTTCGTAAGCAATCTATTACGCCTAAAGAAATTAATTTTAAAAAACCTATTCTGTGGGGCACAATCATTCCGGCTATTCTCTATTTAATTTTTTGCTTAGGAGCAGTGGGAATTATGGGCCCTCACAACATAAGTATCGATTTAGTACCTCAATTAGTAAATATTAATCCCTGGCTAGGTATTATTACTGATTTATTGGGCATTCTTCTCATCATCACCTCATATTTCATCCTCGCTCTCAATTTTAAAAATTCTCTTGTATTTGATCTGAATTTAAAAAATTTAGTTGCCTGGACCGTCAGCATCTTCTTGCCATTAATCCTTTATCAACTTGGCATTCATAATTTTATTCAAATTATCGGTTTCCTAGGCGCTGCGGTTTTAGGCATCGAAAGTCTTATTACTTTTCTCATTCACAAACAATCCCAACAAAAAGGCACCGTCCAGCCTCTTTTTGTTTTAAAAATATCTCCAGCAATAAGAATTATTCTTATCGCTCTCTTAATATTAGGCGCTGTTTTAGAAATTCTCGGAATAGTCGTTTAAATTAATGCTCTAGGGTATTTTTTATTAAAAAATTTTTAAATATAATTTATATATGCCCGAAATTTTAAGAAAACCACCTTCTCAAATTAAAATTAGAACTCTGGAAACAGACGTTGAAGATATGAGAAAAAGCGGCGGTGGCCTCGTCGAGGGAAAAATCTTGGGCCGTTCACTAGAAGAATTAACCTCATCGATTGAACAAAAGAAAAAGGGGGAGGTCACCTTTTTTCCTACCCGAGTTGCACCAGAAGAGATTACTCAGAAAAAGAAGAAAGTGCCTATTATTATTATTGCCACCATTGTTGGTATAGGCCTTGTTATTGGTCTAGTTTTTTATACCGGCCACAAACCTCAATCGCCCTCTAATACTCTACCCCCCGCAGCCCAACCTCAATATATCTCTCTCCTCCATAATTATAATGGACCTCAAGAATCAGTTACTTTTGATCTTACTCTTAAAAATTTTGAATCTATTTTAGTGAAACAATTTTATACTATTACAGTTCCTGAAACGGTAAAAGAAATTATTTTTACAAAAAACAATGGTGAATTAGTAACGGGAGAGGAATTCCTCAAAACGCTTTTTAATAATTTTGAGGGCATTCCTTTCGGCAATCAACCCAAATGGTCTAAATCTTTCTCTTTTATAATTTATACAAGTAAGAATGGCACCAACTCAATTGCTTATGTTGCGCAAATGGACAACTCCAGCTTAAACGTAACAGCCTTTTCTTCGCTTAAATCTCGTTTTGCTATTGATTTTGAAAAATTTATCATAAATAATGTTAAACTTCTCACTTCTCAATATCTACAAGATCCAGGCAAACCCAATGCTCAATTTCTTCCTCAAACTATCGGCGCAATTAATGCGTCAGTTCTCCAATTTTCTACCGGCGCTGAATTTTACTATGCCCTCTATGATAATTATTTTATTGCAGGCACTAGTAAAGATGCTTTTACTAAAATTTTAGATTTAATTATAACAAGGTAGAGAAGAAAAATTGAGGTAAGAACATAAGTTTGGCTCCGTCTCTGAAATAAATACGGCCGAGGTGGCGGAATCTGGCAGACGCGCTAGGCTTAGGACCTAGTCCCCTTTGGGGGTTGAGGGTTCAAATCCCTCCCTCGGCACAAATTTATTGTCGCCAGTTTAATCTAAAACCAGCCTCTAAGGCTGGTTTAGTATGTGAGTCTTTTGTTTGAGATCGTCTCTTCTAAATCTGAGTCCCCAACAACCCTCCAACAATTCTAGTAATACTGAATGCTAAAATGGCAATTACTACCGCAATAACAGCATAAATAAGCATTTTATTAGCAGTTTTTACTTTATTAGAATCACCAGCTGCAGTGATATATGAGAAAGCAGCCACTAAACCCAAAATAACCGCGGCCACCAACACAATGGTGTAGATCCATCGAGCAATATTATTCACTACATCCATCCACGTATTAAGATCACGCGGGGCAGGAGTATTATATGGCTGTCCGGGGTATACTTGGGCGCTTGCAATGCTGCCTAAGATTAAAGAAGCGACTGCTATTAAATAAACGACTGAAAGAATTTTTTTCATTGTGATTGATTTTATCGACCTTTAGAAAAAATTTATTAGTTATTTTTGCTATTTTTATTAGGAATTCTTAAATCTATATATCATTTTTCCAAAATATTAATAACAATAGCATTAATGCTAAATGCTAACAGTGCCACCAACAAAGCAATTACTGCATACATAATTTGATTACGCGCTTTCTTGACATTCTCTGTTTTTCCACCAGCTGTCAGAAAGGTAAAGGCCGCTAGTAAAACGAAGATGACAACTAATACTAAAAGAATATTGTACATCCATTTTGCAATATTATTAATAATCTTAATAACATCTTGAACATCGTTAATCTGAATACTGCTTGTTGCTAACTGGTTTTGTTGGGCAAGCGCTGGAGAAATCATTAAAACACTTATTATAATTGCCAAAATACTTGGTAAAATTTTTTGGATCATATATTTGTTTTATTTAGCGAGCTGATTAATTAAATTGATGAGATTAGCGACTGAAAAAATACTAATAATGGCTACGGCAACACTTGTCCAAATTAAAACTGACTTGGCCTTTTTCACATTTTCAACATTACCCGTACTCATCAAGAAAGCGCCATAAAAATACATTACTAGAGAGACCGGACCGGCAATCAACAACAGATATTGCTGCAAAGTATTAATTAGTTGAACTAAGGAAGTAGCATTGGTAATTAAATTCTTCCCAAAGCCAAACACCCCTTCAATCAACATAACCACAACCAAACCTCCCATTGCCCATCCTAAAGCATTTTGCCCTTGTTTAACTTTTTTAGGATCCCCTCCAGCTGTCATTAAAAGAATTGCCCCCCAAATCGTCATCACGGCACTCAAGGGCACGGCTATATCAAGAATCGCCCGAACAATAAGTTGCATTAATCCTCTAATATTATTGACTTTTAGAGGGCTAACCAGCTGGGCTGACGCTACTGAGGTTATTAAAATTCCTACTAATAATATTGTAGAAAAGAAAAATAATCTCGTCAAGTTATTTTTTTTATTTTGAAAATGAGGTAAAGGCATACTTGTGATATTATCTAGGCCAATCGGCATTAAGAATATTATTCAAGGTTAAAGGGTGTCCTAAAAGAATGGTACAAACAATATTAATAATAAAGCTGGCTCCGTAGGCAATAATTAAACCGATAAACGCAGCCTCGATAATTTTTTGACCCGCCTTTACGCCTTCTGGTTTTCCTTGGGAAATGATCATTCGAATACCCCCATAAAGGCCAAAACCTATTGCTGCATAAAAAGCGATGTCTCTTAGTAAGTGAAAAACGTTGGTAATAACGCGAAGAACATCACTAAAGTTACAATTTCCGACTTCTGTACAAGAAGTAGGAACACCTTCTAATAATCCGCCCCCTGTTTTCTCCACTGTTGTGGTAACTGAAACAGGGAGGGCCTGAGGAGAAGAGGTTAATGATTGAGCAAAAGCTCTATTATTCCAACAACAACTCCCCAACAAAAGGATTGCTCCTGCTATAATTATTCCTTTAAGAATGGATTTGGGAATAAATTTTCTCAAAATCATTGGTTAAAATTACGATTTATACGCTGAGCTGCTTCATGAAGAGCTGTTAGCGGTGCGACCTGACCGCTCAAAATAGATTCTAACATATTTTTAAAAATAATAGTATTCTCTTCGGGGTTAAATTGTAACCATGTTTTAGCAGTAAGAGCTTGCTCGCAAAAAACGCTCAATTTTTCATCATTTTTGCAGGCTTGAATTAAAACACGATTGGCTGCTGGTCGCAAAGTAGCATTCAAATAGGCCGGCGCTCCGGTATTAACCAAAAAATAAACAAAATCCCAAGCCTGCTGAGGATATTTAGATGTGGCCGATACTGAAAATGCCCAATAATTAGCGTAGTTTTGCTTCGCAATAGCGCTACTCGGCTGAGGCAATGGTGCGATACTATAATTTAAATAACTGTTGAGAGCCTCAAGCGTTTTCATCGCTGAACTATAATCAACGAGCATTGCTAGTTTATTTTGTGCAAAAGCCTCCAAGGCATTGGGGAAATGTTCATTCCATGAATAATTAGGACTGGCCGGATTAGCAAAGCTTAAATAAAAATTGACAGCATTAACGCCATTGGTTGTATCAAAAATTCCCCTTCCTTTCTCATCAACAATTTTTTGGTTGTTGTGCAGCATTAAAAGTAAAACAATATCAACGGCATTACGAATGTTACTAACTGTTCCTAGGGCTGCTCCCGATTGAATAATTTCACCATTTGCATTTTTTTTGGTAAGCAGTTGAGCATCTTTAACAAAATCGTCCCATGTTGCAGAGGGCATTGCAATACCGGCGCTATTAAAAAAATCTTTATTATAATATAGTGCCAACGTATCTACGTATACAGGCAAGGCCCACACTTTGCCATTATAATATAAATCTTCCGCTACAACATCCACGAAACTGGCTTTCAAATCTTTTAATAAAATACTCGAAGGATATAGTTTATCTGAATGTTTAAGAATCCAATTGTGTTTCACCATTAAAATATCCGGCCCCTTTTGGGCTGCTAAAGCGTTTAAAAGATTGCTTTCGTATTCGTTTTCATTAACCTGACGATAATTAATTGTTACATTGGGATACAGGCTCTGATACTGTTCCAGCACATCCTTAAAAGCTTGAGCGCTATCAATGCCCCAAAATTCTAAAGTAACAGCTGGCATTTCGGAGGGGTTTTTCTTCTCGTTAGATTTTAGACCAGGGATCACTCCTAACAACATAAGAACCACCAATAAAATAATGATGGCTACTATGATAAAAATGATTTTTTGAGATTGGGTTAAAGTTTGCTGAGGCATAATTACTTTTGAAAAAGTGCACACCAATGAGTATCAGCAATCTCTAAAGTGCGCACAAATTTAAAATGCTGGGATTGAGTTATTTTTTGAATTTCTTCCAAAGTAAGCCTATTTTCTTTGGGAGGACCCAAAGTACTATCGACTTTCCAATCGATAACCACCAGTTTCCCTTCAGGTTTTAATATTTTATAAGCTTCTTCAATGATATTTGGCCGCAATTTTTTCTCTACTTGAAATAAAAGGTTGGCTATAATCACCCAATCGCAGCTTTCGGAATCTAGGGTGCTTGTCTTTTCTAAATTAGCCCATCGCGTTTCAATATTATTCACCCCTCGCATTTGAGCCAAAGATTTTACGGATTCTAATTGTTGAGGCACTACATCAATAGCAAAAACCTTGCCCTCGTCGCCAACTGCCCTCGCTAATTCTAATGTTAAAATACCGCTGCCACACCCAAAATCCGCAACAGTAGCGCCCGGTGCAATATTTAATTGAGAAACTAGTACTTTGGGGTTAAATATTTGAGCCATATTAATATTTTATCACAGATCCCAAAAACTACAAAACCACAATACCTGCAACCGCATCATCTTCTTCAAGACGAATAATCCGTACTCCTTGAGCAATACGTGATTGCTGAGAAATATTACTCAGATCTGTTTTAATTAAGATGCCTTTTTTGGAAATCAACAAAACCTCTGTCGTATCCTTAGGAATAACTTTAATCGCTACCACCTTGCCTGTTTTCTCGCTAATCTTGGCAGTTTTAATACCTTGCCCGCCTCGATGTTGCAAACGATACTCTTTCAAGGCAGTTCTCTTTCCAAACCCCCTTTCCATCACTACCAATAGTAAGCCATCTTTTAATTCGGGCTTAATAACATCAAAACCTCTCACTTCATTATCTTTCTCTTTTTTAAGACGAATGCCCAAAACACCTGCAGCACCTCTGCCCATGGGCCGCAAATCCTTTTCTTTAAATCGAAGAGCCTGGCCATAAGCAGATAAAACTATAATCTCATCATTGGGCTCAACAATTTTTGCATCTTTTAATTCGTCTCCCTCTTTTAATCTCATAGCAATTAAACCTGAGCGCCTTACATTGGCAAAATCAGCCAAACTCATCTTTTTCATCATGCCGTTTTTTGTCACCATCACAAGGTAGCCCTTCGATTTTGACAACTGATTAGGATAAGCCACTATCGCCGCAATTTTTTCTTCTTTCGGTAAATCGAGAAAGTTAAAAATACTTTTACCTCGCGCTGTCCGAGCGGCCATAGGAATTTCAAAAGCTCTTAACTGAAATACTCGGCCACCGCTTGTAACAAAAAGTAAATTATCATGAGTGTTGGCCAATAACACTTGCTGAATTTTATCTTCTTCTTTCACATCAAATCCTATAATTCCTTTCCCGCCTCGTTTTTGAGCTTTGATAATTTCGGGTTCGAAAGCCTTAATATAGCCATCCTGACTCATCATAATTACCACTTCTTGATTAGGAATAAGGTCCTCTTCTTTAAATTCTCCTATTGGAATATTTAATACTTTAGTTCGGCGTTCATCGGAATATTTCTTTTTAATTTCCGAAGTTTCGTCTTTAATAATCTGCAAAATTTTTTTAGGACTTCTCAGAATTTCCTCTAACTCTTTTATTTCTCTTAATTTTAATTGAGCCTCTTCTTCAATTTTTTGTCTTTCTAGGCCTACCAACGTTTGCAATTTCATTTCTAAAATAGCATCTGCTTGAATAGCTGTTAATTTGAAATGTTTGATAAGTCTTTCTTTGGCTTCGTCTCTGCTTTTAGAGGTTTTAATGGTTTTAATAACTGCATCAATATTTTTGAGGGCTTTAAGCAGTCCTTCTAAAATATGCAGGCGATCTTTAGCTTTTTTTAAATCAAACTGCGAACGCTTATAAATAATCGTCTGCCGATGTTTAATGAATTCTTCCAGCAATCCTTTTAAAGAGAGCGTTTGGGGCTGAATACCCTCTACTAAAGCTAAAAAATTAACATGAAAGTTTTTTTGCAAATCAGTATGTTTGAAAAGATTATTTAAAACCTTTTGAGGGTGCGCGTCATTTTTTAGCTGAATAGTAATTTGGAGACCTTCTTTATCTGATTCATCACGAATATCTTTGATGCCTTCAATCCTTTTGTCTTGAACAAGTTCAGCAATTTTTGCTAATAAATCAGCTTTATTTACTTGGTAAGGAATCTCGGAAATAACGATATCGGCCTGTCCTGCTTTGCGCTCTTGAATTTCAGTTGTTGCTCGGACAGTAATAGCCCCTCGGCCACTCGCGTAAATTTCCTCTAATGATTGACGATTATAGATGACTCCGCCAGTGGGAAAATCTGGGCCTTGAATTAACTGAAGCAAATCTTTCACTTCTGCATTAGGATGATCAACTAGATATATTAAAGCATCACAAACCTCACCTAAATTATGAGGAGGAATACTTGTGGCCATCCCAACAGCAATACCGGACGTTCCATTAATCAAAAGATTGGGAAGACGAGTTGGCAAGACCAATGGCTCTTTACGCGTTCCATCATAGTTGTCTTGAAAAGGCACAGTTTCTTTATCAATATCTTTTAACGTCTCTTCAGCAAGAACAGCCAATCGCGCTTCTGTATAACGCATGGCAGCAGGCGGATCGCCATCAATAGAACCCCAGTTACCTTGTCCTTGAATCAAGGGATAACGTAAAGAAAATGGCTGAGCCATCCGGGCCAAAGCATCGTAAACCGGCACATCGCCATGAGGGTGATATTTACCTAAAACTTCACCCACGATACTGGCTGATTTGTGAAATTTGCTACTATGCCAAAAGCCAGCCTCAGCCATTGCATAAAGAATACGCCTTTGAACAGGCTTCAAACCATCTCGTACATCAGGCAATGCACGTGAAATAATAACACTCATCGCATAATCCAAATAAGCAGTTTTAAGCTCTTCAGTAATTTCTCGAATAATAATGCGGTCTGTTGCCTCAGAAATCTGATGATTGTCTTTTTGTTGTTGCTGTTGGGTTTTATTCGCTTGATTTTTTTTAAAATGTTTATTTTTTTTAACCATTGTAATTTATTTCATTAAAAAAAGAACTAACTCGGCATAAGATTTGTATTGTATTACCAGTTGATGCACCCCCGAAGAAATACTTTGGGTAATTTGAATAACCAAACCCACAAATTGTGAAAAAACCTTTAATAGACCGCCGCCAATAGCACTCAAGAAAGGACGAAGATAATCACGATATATCACATTCAAACCACTGCGAAAAATAGTAAGATGCGAAGGCTCTTCTGTTTTTTCTGTCGCCTGAGTTGTTGAAGTCACCGGATGTTCGGCTACGTTATTTTTAACCATAAAAACCCAGCCTACGAGTAAAAAGCAAATTATAACAATCAAAGAGCCGCGCAAAATAGCCATTCTTTTTTGATACGGCCGTGAACGTAAATAATGAATATTCTGATTCGCTTTTTCTTTAATTTTGTTTAAATTTATTATCTTGCTCATAAGGCATTTAAAACTATCGTTCTAATTTCTTCTCCCCAGTTTTCTAAATCTTTTGATTTAATAATTACCCGATCTTCTTTGTTTGCAGATTTTACTTCCATTTTTTTCAAGAAATTATCCAATTCTCCTCTTTTGATTTTAAGGCCGGGAATTTTATAATACATCGGGATAACAATTTTCGGCTCTAATTGCTTAATAAATTCCGCAGCAGCGGTCGCATCTAATACATCTCCTCCTCCAACGGGAACCAAAATAACATCTGCATCGCTAAAAAAATTGCCCACTTCCGGCGTCATTTCTTTCGGCGTCATCATACCTAAATAACCTACTTTAATATTTTCTATTTGAAGTTTATAAGCGCTCTTTACGAGGTTTTTATTAATGCTTAAAATAATTCCTCGAATAAAATTACCTTTTAATTCGTATTCGCCGGCATTACTAATAAGAAATGTTTCTTTTTTTTCTTGTCCAAAAAGACTATCCGAAAGATCAGAAAAAATATTAATGATTACATCAACCTTGTGACGCGGCGAATTTAGGCCAGATTCACGCGTGGGCAGTTCAGTCAAAACTGAAAACCGATTACCGGTTTCTGTTATTTTAAAACATCCTTCACCGAACCATTCAATAGTCATATATGAAAATTTTACCAACTTTTAATCTAAAAATCAAATTGACAAAGAATTGTTATTAATCTTTCCAAATTGTAAATTTGATTTCGCTCTGGACTTTTTCAAAGAAATTGGTAATATATGAAAATATGGTTAATCAAAATCCTTCTTCACCTCAGGTTAAAAAACGACCTACTTGGTGGCACAATATGGATGTGCCGCGTTTAAATGCTAACAGCATCGTTGAAGCAAAAGTTTTAAAAAAAACTCCTCGCAGTCTTTATCTTGATTTAGGGCCATATGGCACTGGATTAATTTGGGGAGCAGAATTTGCTCGGTCCGCAAAGAATATTGAAAATTTAAAAGAGGGTGACGTTGTTCGCGTTAAAGTTCTCGAACCTGAAAATGAATTTGGTATGGTAGATGTTTCTCTCCAAGACACCTTCCAAGAAAGCCAATATCAATGGGTGAAAGATTTAATAAATAACAATCAAACTATTGTAGGCAAAGTGGTGGGGGCTAACCGCGGCGGTTTATTAATTAAAATTAATGATCTGCAAGGATTTTTGCCAACTTCCCAAATGACGGAAAAGCATTTCCCCCGCGTAGAAGGCGGTGACAAAGAAAAAATCCTCGAAGCCCTAGAGGGATTAATCGGCCAAGACATCGAAGTCAAAGTCATTAATTTTAATCCTGCCTTAGGAAAAATTATTTTATCAGAGAAGAAAATCGAAGAAGATGCCATTAAAGATATAGTTGACAAGCTCAAAGTTGGCGATGAATTAGAGGGCACTCTTAATAAAATTACCAGTGGTGGCGCTATTATTACTGTAAAGGATTATCCTCAATTAAAGGCTTTCTTACCGTTAGAAGAAGCTTCCTGGACGCCAGTTGACAATCTAGAAGATATCCTCAAACCCAATCAAACTTATCGTTTTCAAATTGCCTCTATCAATAAAAACAAAGAAATTATACTGTCTTTGCGGTCTTTAGAAGAAGATCCGGTAATTCAAAAATTAAAACAGTATCAACCTCAACAGGTAGTCCGAGGTAAAATTTATAAATTTATACCTTTCGGCGCATTGGTCCAAATTGATAATGACGTTTTTGGATTTATCCATTCTTCAGAATTTGGAGGGGTAGAGGCAATGCAACAAAAAATTAGCTTAAATCAAGAACTGGATTTCGTTATTGATACCATCAATCTGAACGAAAAAAGAATTAATCTTCATCTAAAAGAGGCGCTGTAAAAATAAAACAATGGCGAAAAATCTAGATGCGATTGCTAATCAAAAAAATGGGTCTTCTCAAGAGAACCAGATTTTAGATTTAAAAAAGATTTCTATCGATAATGCGGCAGAAAAAAAGGCTTCCGGCGCCTCCTCTCAATCAATTTCCCCCTCTCCCAACGAAGCAAAAACTACACCAACTACACAAAAAAAATTACAGCCAATTTGGTGGACAATTGAAAAGAAGTATGCCGTTAATTCATGGCTCTCTCTGATTTTTTTTACCGCCATTATTATTTGCAGCATCATTGCTATTACAAGCCACAATTGGACATTTTTGGCTATTCTTATTTTAGGCACTATTCTTTTTATTCTCTTATTTTTGCAACCGCGCAAAACATGGTATCGTTTAACTCCAGAAGGATTTTATATTGATGATGATTTTATCCCTTATCGCGATGTTAAATATTACTCTATTTTGGAAACAACTGATAAAAATTTCATTATTCTAGAAACTGATAAATTACTCGACAAACACATTTTTCTCCCTTTCAAAAAGGAAAAAACGGCTAAAATTAGAGAATTTTTAAACAACTTCTTAAAAGAGAGGGAGATTAAACCATCCTTGCTCGATTTATTGGCCAATATTTTTTAATCAAGCCCCCATAGCTCAACGGATAGAGCGCAGCCCTGCGGAGGCTGAGATCGAGGTTCAATTCCTCGTGGGGGTACCATAAAAAAATCAAAAATCAAAAATCAAAAAATAATAAGTCAAAACTCAAAAGTCAAAACTCAAAACTGCAACTCAAAACCTTAAAACATCCTGAGGACAAAGCCCGAACGATCCCATCCCAACCCTCCTTTTTGTCATCCTGAGGGCAAAGCCCGAAGGATCTCATGCCAAACAAGTGAGGGATTCTTCGCTGACGCTCAGAATGACGATAATAAAATTAAAAACCAAAGATCAAAAATCAAAAAAATTAACGAGAGAAAGAAAATCAAAAATTACGATAAAACGATAAAAAATTCCTTCCTGCCGGAGACAGGCGTTCAAGATAATACAATAGTTTTGAGATTTGAGATTTGGAATTTGAGATTATATAATCATTTTATGTTCGACTTTCAAACTCCAATAGAATCAGTGCCGGGAGTGGGACCAATGTATCTCAAAAAGTTTCACCAATTAGGTATAAAAACAGTGGGAGATTTGCTTTTTTATTTCCCATTTCGTTATGAAGATTTTTCCCAAATCAAAAAAATTGCCGATTTAATTCCTGATGAAGTAGCAACAATTGAAGGAAAAATTTTGCAAATTAAAACCTTTCGTACGTGGCGCAAAAAAATGTTTCTTACCGAAGCTATTATTGAAGATGAGACTGGTCCTTTAAAAATTATCTGGTTTAACCAGCCGTTTTTAACTAAAAATTTAAAACCCAATGACTGGCTGAGTGTTGCCGGTCACCTCACCGAAAATAAAAACGGATCTTATTTCATTCCTTCTCATTATGAAAAAATTAATCCGGAAGATGCTTCTTCACGCCGAGAAACCGCCGGACTCATTCCAGTTTATTCTGAAACAGCTGGATTAAGTTCTCGGGCTTTAAGATTTTTCATCAAAAAATGCCTGACTCAAACTCGCCTTCCTCTGGATCCCCTTCCTTTATTTTTACGCCAAAAATACCACCTTTTGGATTTAAAAACCGCTCTGCAACAAATTCATTTTCCCAGCTCCCTCAATAATGCTCAAGCGGCTCAAAAAAGATTTTATTTTGAAAATTTATTTATTTTGGAATTAATCATGACCAGACAGCGTCTTCAGTTAAAACAATACCGCGGTTTCTATATTAAATCCAATATGGCCGCTTTGAAAAAATTTGCTGATCAATTGAATTTTCAGCTTACCGGAGATCAAAAAAGTGCTATTCTGGATATTTTAAGAGATCTCCAAAAAGGCAAGCCAATGAATCGACTGCTACAAGGCGATGTGGGATCGGGAAAAACAGTGGTGGCTGCCGTCGCCGCTCTTATGACGGTGGAAAATCATTATCAAGTTGCTTTTATGGCGCCAACTGAAATTTTAGCCACCCAACATTTTCATACTTTTACTCAACTTTTAAAAAATTTCGATATTAATATTGGGTTAATAACCTCTACCACTATTCAAATAAGCTGGAATGGTTTGACTTCTTCTTTAACGAAAAAAGATTTTTTAAAGCAATGTGCTAATCAGCAAATACAAATTATTATTGGCACTCATGCGCTCATTCAAAAAAATGTTAAAATTCCTCGATTAAGCCTTGTTATTATCGACGAACAACATCGTTTTGGAGTGGAACAACGAAAAAAATTATTAGAAAACAAAGAAGGATTTATTCCCCACCTACTTTCAATGACTGCCACTCCCATTCCTCGTACTTTAGCTTTAACTTTGTGGGGCGATCTGGATATTTCCTCTATTAAAGAACTGCCTAAAAATCGCAAGCCTATTGTTACTAAAATTATTACCCCCGACCAAAGAGAGAAAATTTATCAATTTGTACGCGCCGCAATTCGAACAGGGCGACAAGCTTTTGTTATTTGCCCTTTAATTAATGATTCGGTGAAATTAGAAGTAAAAAGCGTTACTCAAGAATATGAAAAGTTAAAAAAAGAAGTGTTTCCTGATTTAAACATTGCGATGTTGCATGGCAAAATGAAGGCTGATATCAAAGAGAAGGTGATGAAACAGTTTCTCAATCGAGAGGTTGATATTTTAATCTCAACCTCAGTTGTGGAAGTGGGAATTGATGTTCCTAATGCTACAATTATTATTATTGAAGGAGCAGAACGTTTTGGTTTAGCTCAATTATACCAATTCCGTGGACGGGTGGGTCGGAGTAGCTATCAATCTTATTGCTTTCTTTTTACAGAAACTAGTAATGTTAATAGTAAAAAGCGTTTAGAAGCTATTTTAAAAGCAAAGAATTCTTTTGAATTGGCAGAATTAGATTTGCAAATGCGCGGCCCTGGTGAATTTTTAGGAACACGTCAATCGGGATTGCCAGATTATTTTATGAACGCTTTAACAAATTTAGACTTGGTCCAAATTACTAAAAAAGAAGCGGAAAATTTATTATTCACCGATCCAGAATTAAATAAATATCCTCTCTTAAAAGATAAAATCAAAGAACAGCAATCTATTCTAGAAAGAATTCATTAATTATAAACCCAAACTCTCGTTGATATTTTGCATTGCTTTTAAACAAAGAGAGATAAATTGTTCCAAATTTAAATTTAAATCACTGCAACGAGCTATAATTTCTCTATTAGCTCCGACTGCAAAACGTTTTTCATGATAACGTTTTAAAACACTCTCTACTGTTAAATCTTTTATTTTTTTTGAAGGTAAAACTAAAGTGGCCGCAACAATTAAGCCTGTTAAGGGGTCTGTGGCGTGAATGGCTTTATCTAATAAAGATTCGCGCGGTGTATGATTTTGCTCATTGTGAGCTTTAATCGCATGTAAAATCACCGGATCATTTAATCCTAATTTTTCTAATTCTTCAGCCGCCACCAAACCATGATGCTCTGGATTATTAATCATTTCTTTGTAATCATAATCATGTAATAAACCAGCCAATCCCCATTGATCTTCATCTTGATGAAAATAACGCGCCAACTCTCTTAAACACGCCTCAACAGCAAGTGAATGTTTTATCATATTAGGATCATCGATTTTCTTTTTAAGTAATTCGAGGGCTTCTTCTTTTGTCATATTAGCTATTTTTAATAGGCATTAAAACATAAAAATAATCGTCTTTATTTGTTGCTTTCATTAAGACTGGTTTAATATCACCATTAAATCCTAATAAAACATTTTCTCCTTCAATACCCCTTAAGCCATCCAGAAAATAATGCCAATTAAATATTAATTCCTGATTTTCACCTTCTACTTCTGCATCTAATTCTGATTTATTTTCACCAATACTGGATTCTTCATTAAAAACAATAATTTTATTTGGTGTTTTTAATTTAATATTGACATTGTTAATTTTAGAAGAAAACACCGCTGCTAATCGAATTGCTTCATAAAGTGATTCTTTGTTAACTAAAACAGTTGTGGCATAAGTTTTTGGAATAATTGCCTGATAATCAGGAAAACTACCCTCAATCAATCGAGAAATAATTTGAATGTCTTCTAAATCAAATAAAATTTGATGAGGATCAAAATAAATTTTGATTTTTTTATCTTCTTTACAAATCCTTAAAAATTCCTGAATTACCCTTAGTGGCACAATCGCTTTTAATTCGGTCATATTGGTTTGAAACTCATTGGGTTTAATGGTTTTTTCCGCGAGTCGAAAAGTATCAGTGGCTACTAATTTCAATTCATTGTTTAAAAAGAAAAGGATACCATTCAATTCCACTCGTCGATTGGTAGGAGAAGCTGCATTAATAATTTGGTTTAGACTTTTTTTAAATAGATCACTTTTAATTTCAATAAAATTATCCGATTTAATTTGAGGAATGATGGGAAATTCACTATCTTTAATACCTTGAATAATATTTTCTGATTTATCACTTTTAATTTTAAGTTTAGAATCAGTAGAATCGAGTTCTAATTTCGGTTCAGTAATATTATTCAAAACCGCTCCAAAAATACTAGCCGGAACAGTTATCCCACCTTCATCCACAATTTTTCCATTCATCCAACTAGTTATTGCAACCTCTAAATCAGTTGAGCACATTTTAATTCTTCCTTTTTCTGTGCTAATTAAAATGTTTTTTAGAATGGGAAGAATGACGCCATTTCCAATTCCTCCTTCGACATCAGAAAAAGCCTTCTTTAAATTTTCCCTCATAACAATTATTTTCATATTTTTATATTAAGTAGTTGTAATAGAGACGACATTTAATTTTTAAAAAATAATCCTTTTATTAATTTTAACTACATTATAAAACATTTTTTACATTTCCACATCTCTGGATTAGTTGTGTATAACTATGTTGAAATGGGTGAAATAAATTGGATAAGTTTTTGGATTAGTGTTTATTATAAATTTTTTCTTTAATCAAATTAATTTCTTGGGTGAGTAGATGATCTTTGTTTAATTGTTGAGAAATTTTATTATAAGCATGTAAAACTGTAGTGTGATCTCGATCGCCTAATTTGCGAGCAATGGTGGGAAAAGAATATTTCAGATATTCACGCAGAATATACATTATAATTTGACGAGGTTTCACTAATTCTTTTTTACGCGAATGGCTGAGTAAATCTTTTTCGGGAATATTATAAAATTCACTAACAATTTTCACTACGGTTTCTGGTGCAATCATCATTACTCTCTGACTAGTAATTTCATTTAAAAGGCTTTCAATGTTTTGACGAGTAGGATTTAATTTCCGAATTTTTAAAATACCCAATAAACGAGTTAATGCCCCCTCCAACTCTCGAATGTTGTAAGGAAATTTTTCTGCAATTAATCCTAAAATATCATCCGAAATATAAAAATCACTATGCATATTTTGTAATTTCAGCTTTAAAATAGCCATGCGTGTTTCAAAATCTGGATAAGAAATATCAGCCACCATACCACCCTCAAAACGCGACCTGAGACGTTCCTCTAGTGTTGAAAGTAAATAAGGCGATCGATCTGAGGAAATTATAATTTGTTTGTTATTTTCATATAAAGTATTAAATGTGTGGAAAAATTCTTCTTGTGTTTTTTCTTTACCCGCAATAAATTGAATGTCATCAATAATTAAAACATCAACTTTGCGATATTTATTTTTTACATCCTCCATTCTTTTATTTTTTATACCATTAATCACTTCATTAACAAAAGTTTCCGTTGAAACATAACGGATGCCAATTTTATTTTTATAAATTTTTTTCAATTCATTACCCGTTGCTTGAATGAGGTGGGTTTTACCCAACCCCACGCCGCCGTAAATAAAAAGGGGATTATATTTTTTACCCAATTCTTTAATCACAGCCATCGCGGCTGAATAAGCGAGTTCATTATTAGAACCCACTACAAAATTTTGGAAAGTATAACGAGAATTTAAATTAGTTTTAGGATCAATACTGTATTCAGAAATATTTAAAGATTCCGTTTCTTGAGGGAGTTCCACTTTCTTCTTAGTGGCAATAATAGCTGGTTTGTTACTGGATTGAATCTGATAGCGAATTTCTTTAATCTCGGGTTCAAAATTTCTGATGATTTTCAAAATAAGTTTATCATATTTCGTCTCCACCCACTCCTTGGCAAAGGCGCTTTCTAAGCCAATTACTACATAATCATCTCCTTTTTCTACAAGTTCACTGTTTTTAAACCAGGTTTGAAAATTGGGCTTAGAAATTTGAAGCTCTAATTCCCCTAAAACTGATTGCCAAAGCTCTTTGTTGTCCATATTCACATCCAATTATGAATAAAAAATTAAAAGACGCAATAGTATTATATAAATACCGCGCAAAATAGTACATGAGTAAATGTGGATTACTTGTGGATTACTCTTTTGGGTAGTCTTAATTTTTATTTCAGAATCAGTTTACGTTTTTGAGAATAAAAAGCAGTGAGAGCACAAGCCAAAGCATCAGTGATATCGTCTGGTTCGGGAATTTTTTTTAATTGCAAAATCCGCTTGACCATTAATCCGACATCTTTTTTATCAGCACGACCATAACCTGTGAGACAAGTTTTAATTTCTAATGGCGTGGGTTGAAAAACAGGAATATTATTTTGGCTGCTGGCTAATAACAATACGCCTCGCACCTGGCTAATTTGAAACGCCGTTTTTTGATTTTGGAAAAAGAAAATCTTTTCAACCGCAATAAGATCAGGTTTGTATTTTTTAATGAGACGGTGCGCCTCTTGAAAAATTTCTTCTAAAATTTTTTCTTCTTTTAATGATTTTGGTTCAAAACAACCAAATGTTAAAACTTTGAAATGATTTTTTAGCGGGCGAATAATTCCATAGCCCAATCTTTTTGTTCCCGGATCAAATCCTAAAATTTGCATAAAAATTAAAATTAAAATTCAATAGTGGAATAAATATCTTTGACTTCTGATTGTTCGTCTAATTCATCAAATAATTTTTCATAAATTTCTTTTTCTGCCGGAGAGATTTGTTCTTTGTTTTTGGGAATATAATCTAATGAAGCTTCGAGAATAGGAAAATTTAATTGGTTAATTTGTTGTTGGATTTTGTAGAGATCTTCCGGTGGGGTATAAATCGTTACATAACCATCTTCAATTTTAATATCATCCACTCCAACTTCAATTAATTTCAACTCCTCTTCATCGGTTAATTGAGGCGTATTTAAAACAATTCGCCCTTTTTGATTAAAAAGCCAAAGCACACTGCCACTCGCGCCTAATTTGCCGTCATACTTACTTAAAATATGTTTAATTTCAGCGAGAGTACGATTACGATTGTCAGTAATGGCTGTAATAATAATCGGATGACCATTAGGCCCGTAGGCCTCAAACAATAACTCTTCCAATTGAGCTCCTTCCGAGGCGCCAATGCCTCTTTGAATTGCCCGCTCGATATTAGCAGCCGGCATATTAAAAGAACGCGCCTTTTCAATTGCTAGACGCAGTTTGGGATTTTTATCAGGGTCGCCACCTTTTTCTTTTGCTGCGACAGTAATAGCGGCAGCTAATTTAGAAAAATTTTTACTTTTTTTGGCATCGGTGGCTGCTTTTTTATGTTTAATTTGAGCCCATTTAGAATGTCCTGACATAATACATATAATAATAAGTCAAAAATCAAAAGTCAAAAATCAAAAATCAAAAACATAACTTCAAACGCAAAACTATTTATTCTGTCATCCTGAACGAAGTGAAGAATCTCTTGCCGGATCTCTTTCTTGTCATCCTGAGGGTAAAGCCCGAAGGATCTCTCGACTTTGAATATTATGAATTGAAAATTGAAAATTAATTATTGTGTTGGTTTCTTCGCCAATCCGCCCAATTAGTAGATGGAGATGGGAAATTTGTGATGTGAAACATCCTAGAAGCTCTTACTTTTTGAGAAAAAATTTTTATAATAATAGAAGTCGATAAAACAATAAATTTATGCCAAGAAAAAAGTCTACTCAAAAGGATAAAGAAATTGTGCCAGAGGAAAAAAATAAAAAAACAGAAGAGGTGACAGATTTCAGTAATAAAGAAAAAAATCCAGTCGAGGAATTCACACGGCCAGACATGAAAAAAGCTAACGAATCTCAGCCGGCAATTACTGCTGAAAAAGAGCAGTCGGGGGAATTCGATTCAGAAGATGTGAATCAAAATAAATACGTTGCTGTTTTTTCGTATTTATCAATTCTGGTTTTAATTCCTCTACTGTTAAAGCGAGATAGTGCGTTTTGTCAAAAACACGCCAAGCAGGGTTTAGTTTGGTTGGCGTTTCTCATTCTAACGTCTTTTTGTTACTTTATTCCCTTTTTTAATATTCTTTATGCTTTAATGGTAATTGGTATAACATTGACGTGTTTTATTAAAACACTTCAAGGAAAATATTGGCCCATTCCTTTAATTTCTCAATGGGCGGAAAAGATTAATTTATAAGTATGAAAAAATATTCCTGTAAAAGAGCCAAAAAAGGAAAGCTCGCTTATCGGACTCCAGCTCCATTTCGCTATTTGCAGAAATATAAAATTCAAAAAATAAGAGTTGCTCATTAAAAATCACCCCAGCGGGTGATTTTTAATTAATATTATGAAAATGCTTGATGCGATATTTTTTCCGAGAGACGTCTATTTGAATGGTAATGAGATCGAGCCGGTAGGGAACGTCGAGATGTTGGACGTTTAAATAATAAAGGATCGTTTTATTTAAATTCTCTAATTTTTTAGATGTAACTTCATCTTCGGGTAAAAGAGCAGAGTTAGACGAGTAAGGAAAATGGGCATAAGCCATTGTTTTGACTTCCACAAAAACAAACTCCTTGTTTTGCTTGGCAATGAGATCAATCTCGCCCCATTTTTGGCGGTAGTTTTGATGGAGAATTTGGTAACCCTCTTTTTCCAAGTGCTTTTTGGCTAAGGCTTCACCGATTTGGCCAATTTTTTGTTGTTTAGTCTTCCCCATATATACATTATTATAATAATGTATATATGGGGAAGCAAGAAGGATATGTCGCAAAATAATGTTTCACAAAAATAATTATAATAGCGTGAAACATTTTTGTCAAATCAAAATGCGAAAAATTCAAAAAAGCGCTTATTTCCTTGCTTTTTTAATTTTGAGGTTTTTAAGGTGTTTCACGTGAAACACCTTTACTCTGACCAAAAATGTTTCACGTGAAACATTTTTGGTCGATTTCTTGTCGGCTAAATGTTTCGCGTGAAACATTTTGGAGATTTTTAGTTTTTTGATGAAGCAAAGCGCTGGAAAGTGTTTCACGTGAAACAATTTCCAGCGCGAGGAGATGGTTGATGATCAAAATCTGGCATAAAGTGTTTCACGTGAAACACTTTATGCCAGATTTTAGGGGACCATGTCGCACAATAATGTTTCACAAACTTGTGAAACATTATTGTGCGACATATCTCCACCCCCTCTTTCATAATCAAACCTTTTTATCCTTAGAAGGTAATGCATATTTTTATTGTGTCATTATAACAAGATTGCAATTGTAATTAAAGAAAACCTACTGTACATTTGACTTTTTTATAAAAATTTGTTATAATATAAAAGGTGTGGATAAATCATCAAAGGTAGATTGTAATTACAATTAAAAAAGTTATAATATCTATATAAAGGTCATTCAATTAATAAATAAAAAATATGCCAAAAAAATTAGACAAAAAACCTCTTCAAGATTTAGCAGGTCAAAGCGCGAATATTAATCAAGAGGATATTAATAAGGAATTAGCCCAACAAAATCAGATTGATCATTCAAAGCAGCCAGATACTAAAAAAGAAGAGAAATTAAAGCGTCAAAACCTCCCTGAATCCTCAAAACAGATCCAGATTATCAGCGCTGAAATTGACCAATTACAAGACCAAATTAAAAAAGAATCAGATATTAATAAACAAAAACAAATTCTTTCCCAACTCAAACAAAAGATTTCTCAATTAGAGCTATTAGCTGGCAAAGAACATAAATATACCCCTGAAGAAATCATCCAATCAATCAAGGAGATTAAAAAAGAAAAAGGTCTCGATATTAAATTTGAGGTAGACGAAGAAGGATGGGTGGAATTTTCAAAACCCAAGGACAAATTAAATCAAATTATAAAGATATTAGAACATGAAAATAATAAGGTAACTCGTATTAATTTATCATGGAACGAACTTAGCCCAAAAGAAGCACAATATCTTGCCGAAGCTCTAAAAAATGAAAACAATAAAGTATCTCATATTAATTTAAAAAATAACAATCTTGGCCCAGAAGGAGCAAAATATGTTGCCGAAGCTTTAATGAATGAAAATAATAAGGTATCTCATATTAATTTAGGACATAACAATCTTGGTCCAAAAGGAGCACAATATGTTGCCGAAGCCTTAATGAATGAAAATAATAAAATTACTCATATTGATTTATTAGTGAACGAACTTGGCCCAGAAGGAGCAAAATATGTTGCCGAAGCCTTAATGAATAAAAATAATAAGATTACTAATATTGATTTAGGGGCAAACGATCTTGGCCCAAAAGGAGTACAATATGTTGCCGAAGCTTTAATGAATAAAAATAATAAGATTACTCGTATTAATTTATCATGGAACGAACTTGGCCCAGAAGGAGCAAAATATGTTGCCGAAGCCTTAATGAATAAAAATAACAAGGTAACTCATATTAATTTAGTGATGAACCGTCTTGGCCCAAAAGGAGTACAATATGTTGCCGAAGCTTTAATGAATGAAAATAATAAGGTATCTCATATTAATTTAAGAAGTAACGAACTTGACTCAGAAGCAGCACGATATCTTGCTAAGGCCTTAATGAAGGAAAATAATAAGGTAACTCATATTGATTTGCAGGAGAACGATCTTGACCGAAAAGGAGCAAAATTTCTGGCCGAAGCTTTGAAAAATGAAAATAGTAAGGTAACTCATATTTATTTAGGAGGGAACGATCCTGACTTGGCAAGAGAAAAATCTTTAGAAGAAGTTAAAAAAATAAAACCAAAGATAGTAATAGATTTTAAGTAATATAATATTCACGAATTGAATAAAATAAAAACCAGTTTAAACATCTGTCTATTAGCAAATTAGACAAATTTATTTCAAGATAATAGAGACAATTACAAAGAGATGCCGGCAAAAATATTCAGGAGAGCCTAAATAAATCAAAATTTTCTAAAAAGAATTGGAAAATTATTTTGATAGCCAAACCGCAATTTTGATTTTAGAGAACTATTGAAAGAAAGTTGATCTATTTTAACGCCAAGACTTTTGCATCACTCTTTTAAAGCACCTCCATTGGTGTCTTTATATCGAGTGCCATATGGAGCCTTTCGCTATTATAGCAAATAAGATATTTAGGAACTTCGTTTTGTAATATTTTAAGATTTGGAGGCAGACGATTGAGACATCCATCTTCAAGCATTCGATTCAAATACTCAAAAGTGACCATTATCAGAATTTTATCAGGGAGCGATGCAAAGTCGCTGAGGTATTAAACTTCTTCTTTTTTCTAAAGTGTTTAGAGGGGTATTTGTCTTGACATTTTATTATTTTTAATGCGAAATTATAATATTAGACCTCCTTTTTTTAAAAAAATTATCTATAATAAAAATAGCTTTTTGAAATTTCCTTAAAAGGAGGGCGTCATGGCTATTATTTCCTTAAAACAAGCCCAAGACATTATGGGAAGAAGTTATGTTGGACCGACTGATATAGAAAAATCCCTGCCCCTTTTTGCTTGTGATCAAAAATATCTCCAGCGCATCTACCCAATTCCTTTTTCTCAAGAAACATTGCAAAAACACCGCCGAACCCACATTTTGATTTTCGATTTAGGGTGGTCAATTAAAAAATTAAGGAGACAAGTTTGGCAAGTCCGACCGGATGAGATTTTTGCTAATATCGCTCCAGCTAAGCCGTGGTATCAACGAGAACTATTTTTTAATCTTTCCGCTAGGCCGCAATGGCGCTTGATTCGTAAACAAGCTGTTCCTCGTTCTTTGAATCAAAGTTTTGCTACACAAAGTCAATTTTTGTGGGGATCGGGTGAGTATGTTCCCGAAGCGCGTGAGGTAGTTTTTCTTATGGTTGCTTATTACTTAAAAACCCGCGAGCGACTTTTTCCTAATTATTTTGTGCGCACTAATTCTAGTTTCAAAATAGTCAGAGTAATACCTCGTACATATTGCGTTAAAGTGGGGCACTTCAGACGTTTTTTAGAAATCCAATTTGAATCTTTAATTGAAACATACCAGTCTTTTACTGATGTCGGCCTGATCACTGCTTGTTACAGTAATTTGCAGCTATAATTTTAAAAATAAAGACCTCTCTCCGGGGTCTTTTTTTATAATCTTAAATTAGGATTTGCTTCTAATTGTTGCCAGGAAGTTGGCCGTTGGCGATGGAAATAGGCCGCGAGGGCAATCATTGCAGCGTTATCACCCGTATATTGTTTTTCGGGGATTAAAACTTGAATATCGTGCAATTTTTTAGTTGCTTCTTGTTGCAATAATTGGGTGAGTGCCTCGTTAGCCGCTACGCCGCCGGCAGCAATGATGCTTTGCGTGCGAAAATTTTTAGCCAAGCGGATGGTTTTACTAACTAAAACTTCATTAATACTATTTTGAATTTCTGCGGCTAAAAACGGTCGGACCAGATTTAAAGAAATTCCCTGCTTTTTTAAATCTTCAACTAAATATAGAACAGCAGTTTTTAAACCCGCAAAAGAAAAATCATAATTTTTTTGATTAATCATTGGTCGAGGCAAGTGGATTGGCAAAGGAGGAGGTGGAAGATTTTTTATTTTTTTAGCCTCCGTGGCAATCGCTGGACCGCCCGGATAACCCAAGCCCAAAAGCCGGGCTGTTTTATCAAAACATTCTCCCGCCGCGTCGTCGCGGGTTTCCCCAACTAAGCGATATTGGCCGATTTTTTTGATCAAAATGAGCTGGGTGTGGCCGCCGGAGATAATTAAACCTGCTGCGGGGAAAAGACTTTGGGGAATCTTGAGCGAAGCCCATTGATTTTTTTCTTTGGGTAACCAATTGGATAAAATGTGTCCTTCGAGATGGTTGATTCCTAAAAGGGGGATGCGCCAATAAAAACTGAGGGCGCGCGCTAGATTAACGCCCGGCCATAAAGCCGGGGCTAATCCCGGCCCTTTAGTTACAGCAATAAAATCTATTTTTGGCTTAGCGGTAGTTTGCAAAAAAGGCAAAAGATTTTGTTTAAGGACTTCATCTTTTAATAAAATCTTTTCTAAGATTTTAGTTTGAGAGTCGGAGAATTGGTTCTTTTTCTTTTTAGCACATCGAGCTTCTTGAAGAGCCAAACGCAGCATGGGAATTAAATTTTTTTGATGTTCGCGTTTAGCTAAATTAGGCACTACGCCACCATAAGGTCGATGCACTTTAATTTGAGAATAAACTAAATTCGCCAAAATTTTACATTGGTTATTTTTAAATTCCAAAATACTAATTCCTGTTTCATCACAACTGGTTTCAATTCCCAAAATACGCATTACCATTATCTTAATGAATCTAATGCAAAATTCAATCTTAGCTGAGATTTTTGAGGTGGTTTATATTAAAAAATTTCATGAAAATATTCATGAAATAGAAGCAATGAGGCGGCGAAAAATTTCATTGAAATTTTTCGCCGCCTCATCAATCACCTCAGGATGACAAAAAGAGAGCTCTCAGGATGACAAAATAAAAACTTTCTAAATTTTTTGAATTATCTTTTATTATGGCTTTTTAATCACTTGAGGAATAAACTCAAAAATATCGCTTGCTAAAACGCCTTCGCCATATTTTTGCGCGGCGAGCGCACCAGCTTTTCCATTAATATAAGCGGCAGCTACAGCCGCTTGAAACGGATCAATTTGTCGTGCTAAAAGAGCGCCACAAATGCCAGCCAAAGTATCCCCAAACCCACCCTTAGTCATATAAGGCGAGCCCGTTTTATTAACGGCTACCTTTTTCCCATCTGAAATAACATCGACATGCCCTTTTAATAAAATGACAGTTTGTAATTTTTCAGCCCATTTTTTTACTGTAATTTTTCGATTAGCAATATTATCTTCAACTGTGTCACTAGTCAAAGCTCGAAATTCTTCTTTGTGGGGCGTAAGAATAGTTTTCTTGTTTTTAAGAATTTGATGATTGTAGGCCAAAGCACGAATTGCTTCAGCGTCAATTACTACAGGGAGATTGATTTTTTGAATAATTTCTCGGATCACGCGAAATGTTGCTTCATTGCGATTGAGGCCGCCACCAATAATCAAAGCATTAAATTTTTGGCTGAGCTGGAGAATAGTAGGAATGTGTTCTTGAGATAAATCTTTATTTAAAGGATAGCTAATAATATCAGGCAGAAAACTACTGGCAATGTTAGCGGCTCTTTTTGGTGTCACTATCGTCACTAAATCAGCGCCACTTCGTAAGGCCGCCAGCGCATTAAAAATGGGCGAGCCAGTATAAAAGTCACTTCCGGCTATGATTAAAACATAGCCGAATTGACCTTTGTGGCTCCACCCATTTCTTTGAGGATAAATTTTTTTGAGCTCCATACTGATAAGATTATTGAGCAATCCATCCTCCATCTACTACCAGAACTTCACCATTAACAAAATCTGATTCATCCGAAGCTAAATAAAGTGCAGCATTGGCAATATCATTTGGCTCACCCAAGCGAGGGTATAACGTTGAGCTTTCTAAATATTTTCTGGTATTGGGATCGTTGATCATATCTTTCGTCATCGCGGTTTGGATCACGCCCGGCGCAATGGCATTAACATTAATTTTTTTGGGTGCATATTCCATTGACAATTCTCTCGTTAAAGCAATGACGCCGCCTTTTGAAGCGCAATAAGCGCCGCTTAAGGGGAAGCCTACTAACCCAGCAATTGAAGCGATATTAATAATTTTCCCCTTTCCTTGTTGTAACATTAACGGAGCGGCTTCTCTTATTGTAAGATACATGCTTTTTAAATTAACATTAATGATGGCATCCCAATCTTTTTCGGCCATTTCATGAAAATTACCCGTGCGGAAAATACCAGCATTATTGACTAAAATATCAACGCGGCCGAAGCGTTTGAGCGTTTCATCAAAAATATTTTTCACTTCCTCTGCTTTACTCACATCGGCTTTAACAAAAATTGCTTCTCCGCCCATTTTGATAATTTCTTCAACCGTAGCTTTGCCGCCTTCTTCGGCATAATCAGCAACAGTAATTTTTGCCCCTTCTTTGGCAAAAGTAAGAGCAATTCCGCGACCAATGCCTGATCCAGCACCAGTCACAATTGCAATTTTATTTTCTAAACGCATAGACATAAAAATTATTAAACGACCTTAATGATTATAATCATTATAATGCATGACTCAAAAAGGAGCAAGGCAAAAGAAATTCAAAAATTCTAAATTCCTGTTTGCCGGTAGGCAGGTAACAGGCAAAAAAACTCTAAAATAGCTGAAAAAATTCCGAAGGAATTTTTTCAGCTTCCTCAATTTTGCATTTTAACTTTTTAACTTTTGACTTTTGAGATTTTTATCGTCTCCGTCATTTTGAGATTTGAGATTTGATTTTATATTGTCTCATCGTAATTTTGACTTTTGAATTTTGAGATTTGAGATTTGATTTTTGAGATTTTATTGTGCCCCCGGGAGGAATCGAACCCCCATCCGCTCCTTAGAAGGGAGCTGTTCTATCCGTTGAACTACGGGGACTGCATTATAAAAGAACAAATCTATTTTAATAGAAAAAATTGGAAAAACAAGTTGAAAAAAATTAAAAAATCAGCATAATGAAATCAGGCCGCCATCGTCTAATGGCTAGGACAACACTCTTTCAAGGTGTAAATTCGGGTTCGATTCCCGGTGGCGGCGCTTGCCGGGCTGTAGTGTAATGGCTAGCACGAGTCCTTTGGGAGGATTTAGTCCGGGTTCAAATCCCGGCAGCCCGACTCTGATTAATTTTTTTAAACTGTGGATCAAATTTTATTAATAAACAAACCGAAAGGCATTAGTTCAGCGCAGGTGGTAAATTTAGTTAAGCAAAAATATAAAGTGAAAGTTGGTCATGCAGGAACGCTTGATCCTCAAGCCTCTGGCTTATTAATTGTTTTGACTGGTAAAAAAACTAAGGAAGCTTCACATTTTTTGAAACTACCAAAAATTTATGAGGTCGAGGCCATTTTGGGAATAAGGACAGACACTTTTGATTTAGAAGGGCGCATTTTGCAAACCAATTTGCGGCGTGTATCGCGTCTTGAATTAGAACAAGTTTTAAAAAAGTTTCAGGGCGAGATTTGGCAAACGCCACCTTTTTATTCTGCCAAAAAAATCAAAGGGCAACCGGCATATAAATTAGCCCGACGTGGCCAAAAAATTATTTTGAAACCGCAGAAAGTAACCATTTATTCTTTAAAATTATTATCTTTTCGTTATCCCGAATTTAAATTAATTCTTAATGTTTCGTCAGGATTTTATGTGAGGAGTTTTATTAATGAAATTGGTATTGCTTTAGGAGTGGGAGCCACTGTGAAAAATATTAAAAGATTAGCTATTGGACCCTATCGTTTAGATGAAGCTCAAACTTTGGAAGCAATTTTAGACAAATCTCCTCGTTAATGATTTGACAAAAACTCGTTAATATTTAATCTGATCAATAGCTATTCAAAATTTACATAAAGGAGGTTTTTATGGAATCGCTCGAAGAAGTAATGAAATTGATCTGCGGTTTTTTGGAAGAATTTCAGAGAAGATTGCCGTGGCGTCGAGTGGGATCTTTGATCTTGCAGAAAATACTATTTTTGTTTGAACAGAAGAAAAAGTGGGATCTCAGCTTTTCTCTAAATCATCGTGGTCCATTTTCTGAATTGGTCGAGTTGGGCATTGAGCGTCTATTAGTGCAAGCAATAATAGAAGTTATTAGTTATTCAGGCGGAGGAAGTTTTATTCGTCTCAATCAAAATCCTTACTCTTTAGCGGAAGAAGATCGGGAGCTTATCAGACGCTTGGTTGATAAGTACGGTCAGTTAAGTTCGGAAGAACTGGTGATTCTTACAACAGCAATTTTTTTGCAAAATCGATATGAAATCGAAAGCAAAAGTCAATTGATTGATTTGATCCAAGAATCCCGGCCACAGATGACGCGCAGCGACATCAAGAAGATAGTAGATTTAATTTAAATGAATGCTGAAGGGCGACGCGAAGCGTCGCCTTTTTTATTTCCGCTTTTAGAAAAAATTAAAATCTGGTACAATAATAAAATGATGCATCAGCGAGAATATAATCTTTATCAACCTAATTCAAGCGAACCTTTTTCTTTAAGTCGCTCAAAAATAGAATTATTTGTGGAATGTCCGCGTTGTTTTTATTTGGATGTGCGTTTGGGTATTTCCCGCCCGCCGGGATTTCCTTTTACTTTGAATCAAGCCGTTGACTCTTTATTAAAAAAAGAATTTGATATTCATCGCGTAGCCGAAGCGGCTTATCCATTATTGCAACGTTATGGAATGAAGTTGCGGCCTCTTAATGATGAGCGTATTAAAGATTGGCGCAATAATCGCATTGGTATTCGTTACTATCATCGGCCTACCAATTTAGAAATCTATGGCGCTATTGATGATGTCTGGGTGGATGATAATGGAATTGTTTATATTGTTGATTTTAAAAGCACCAGCTCTCAAAATGAAATCACGCTAGATGAAGCTTGGAAAGATTCTTATAAAAGACAGATGGAAATTTATCAATGGCTTTTCCGTCAAAATGGTTTTAAAGTTTCAAATACCGGTTATTTTGTTTATTGCAATGGAAAAACTGATCGGGCTGCTTTTGACGGCAAGCTAGAATTCGATATTTCTGTTTTACCGTATGAAGGTAATGACTCATGGGTGGAGCCAACGCTTTGGGAAATTAAAAAAACACTTGATTCAGATAAAATGCCTTTAGCCAGCGATGATTGCGATTACTGTAAATATTTTGCTTTAAGGCAAAAAGAAGAATAATTGACAGAAAGATCTGGTTGGTTATAATGAAATCAAATTGAATATCGAAGTTATCAAGAGCGCGGGAAGGGATCTGGCCCTCTGATCCGCCGGCAACCTTTTAAGGAAAATTTCTTAAAGAAGGTGCCAAATCCAGACCCTTAAAAGGGAAGATAACAAGTCGAGACTCTTTCTTTTTAGGAAGAGTTTTTCTTTTTGAAATTAAATTTTAAGAATATGAAGAGAAAACAGTTATCAATCAAGACAGCGGAATTTGTTTCGCCCAAACATCCGGATAAAATCTGCGATCAAATGGCCGATGCTTTACTCGATGCCTATTTAAAAAAAGATTCATTCAGTCGGACAGCGATTGAAATTTTAGCGGGCCATCATTTAGTGGCAGTGGTGGGCGAAATAAAAAGTCAGGTTCAATTAAGTAATCAGGAAATGAGAAAAATTTTTCAAAAATTTGTTGGCAAAAATTTTGAGTTGAAAATTAATTTGGCAGAGCAAAGTCCAGAAATTACGCGTGGCGTTGAAAAGGGCGGCGCCGGAGATCAGGGTATTATGAATGGCTACGCCACATCAGAAACGAAAACGCTTATGCCTTTAGAATATGAATTAGCCAGAAATTTGTGTCAAAAAATTTATCAGCACTATCCCTATGACGGCAAAACTCAAGTGACCATTTGCGATAAAAAAGTTCTCAATGTGGTGGCAAGTTTTCAGAATGCCCCAAAAAATAAATTAGAAAAATTAGTCCGTTCAGTTATTAAAGCAGAAAAATATTATATTAATCCAGCTGGCGATTGGAGGATTGGCGGTTTTGATGCTGATAGCGGTTTAACCGGTCGCAAATTAGTGATTGATAGTTATGGTCCCAATGTGCCGGTGGGCGGAGGCTCTTTTAGCGGTAAAGACGCAACCAAGGTTGATCGGAGTGGCGCTTATCTGGCTCGAAAAATTGCCGTTGATTATTTAAAGAAATATAAAGCCAAAGAAGTTTTTGTCAGATTAGCCTATGCCATTGGCGAAGAGCAACCTTTAATGAAACAGGTCGTTATTGATGGTCAAGAGGATGAGGTTAAGGGTTACGATTTGACACCTCACGGTATTATTAAATTTTTGGATTTAAGAAAACCTATTTTCGAAGAAACTGCTCGCTGGGGACATTTTGGCCGAAATTTTCCTTGGGATCATTGACCAAAAACTAAAAATACCATAAAATAGAAAACACGATGAGTACACGTTATCGATTGATATTAACTTTGCTATTTTGTAGTTTTGTTGTTGGAAATCTTTTTTTCAATTTTTCCCCTACTTTGGCCGCTGATAACCAGACAGTGAATCTTTATTTTTTTTGGGGTAATGGTTGTCCTCATTGCGCGAAAGAGGAGGCATTTCTACAACAATTAACTCAAAAATATCCCCAAGTCAGAGTGCAGGCTTTTGAAGTTTGGTATAATACGCAAAATCAAGAATTATTAATGAAAGTCGGCAAGACTCTCAATGTTGATATTCAAGGAGTCCCTTTTACCATTATTGGTTCGCATACCCTGTCAGGTTATTACAATGACGAAACAACCGGTCTTCAAATTGAAAACTATGTCAAAGAGTGTTTAGTTCAATCCTGCAAAGATTTGATTGCTCCACTAATTAGTTTGACGCCGACGAGTTCGGCAGTAGCTACTGCTTCCGTGATGCCGGCTGTGACTCCCCAACCTTCACCGACGCCCATCTTAGCGCCAGAACCAACAATTAAAGCCTATTTTTTTGAAAGCAGCGGCTGTCCTTTGTGCAAAGCGGAAAAAAATTATTTAGAAAGTTTAAAACTAAAATATCCATCACTCGAGGTTGAGTATTTGGAACTTTCCAAAAAAGAAAATCTCGAAATTTTCAAAAAAACTCTAGAAGAATTACAACTAGAGAATGCGGCCATTCCATTTTTAGTCATTGGAAAAAATTATGTGTTGGGTTGGAATGATGAGGCTACAACTGGAAAAACAATTGAAGAAGCAATTATTTGTGCTCTAGAAACAGGTTGTCCTGATATTGTCGGCAATCTTATATCCTCTATAAATCTTCAAACTACCAATTCCGTTTTACCCGAAACTATCAGTGTGCCTTTATTGGGCGAAGTAAAAATTAAAGATCTTTCCTTGCCGCTTTTAGCTATTATTTTAGGCGGCCTTGACGGTTTTAACCCTTGCGCCATGTGGGTTTTGGTTTTTTTGATTAGTTTGCTTTTGGGAATGAAAGACAGAAAACGAATGTGGATTTTAGGATTGGTTTTTATATTAAGTTCAGCTCTAGTTTATTTACTTTTTATGGCTGCGTGGTTGAAATTAATTCTTTTTGTGGGTGCAATTTTTTGGGTGAGAGTAATTATTGCTTTGGTGGCGGTAGGGGGTGGTGTTTATAACTTAAAAAAGTTTTTTAAAGAAAAAAATACAAAAGTTGTTACTTGTGATGTTGCTGACGAGAATCAGAAGCAAACAATTATCGAGCGAATGAAAGCGGCAGTCAAAAAGCAATCTTTATTTTGGGCAGTTGTAGGCATTATTGCTTTAGCGGCTTCAGTCAATTTAGTGGAATTAGTTTGCTCAGCCGGACTCCCAGTAGTGTTTACCCAAGTTTTAGCTATGAGTCATTTATCAACGTGGCAGTATGCCTTATATATGATAATGTACATCATCATGTATATGCTAGATGATATAGTCATCTTTGTTGTGGCAATGACGACTTTGAAAGTGGTGGCTAAATCAAATAAATATACTCTTTATTCTCATCTGATCGGTGATTTATTAATGATTATTATTGGCTTATTACTTGTTTTTAAACCATCATGGCTCATGTTTGGTTAACTTGATTTTCCATCTTAATTTTGCTATAATATTAATAGTATTCAAAGGTCGGTTAATAAATGCTACCACTATGAAATTAGTTCCTCGCAATCCTTTTGAAGATTTGGAGAAGTGGTTTGAAGACGAAGATTGGGCATTACCCATTGTACCGTCTTCGGCATTTAAAGAACCGGCAATGGATATTTACCAAACAGAGAAGGATGTAATTGCTGAATTAAATATTCCCGGCTTTGACCCGAAGAAAATAGAAGTCTCTGTTAATAATCAAGTTCTCACCGTCAAGGGCGAGATGCAGGAAACCGAAGAAGAAAAGAAAAGGGACTATTGGAGAAAAGAAATTCGGAAAGGTTCTTTTGAGCGCATGGTTCGTTTACCAGCAGAAGTAGATGAAAATAAAGTAGAAGCCACCTATGAAAAGGGTGTTCTCAAAATTGTAATGCCCAAGAAAGAGTCTTCAACCCAAACCAAAAAAATCCCAATTAAAACCAAAGACTAATGCCCAAAACCCTACCTATAGTTTTCCTTTTAATTGCATTAGTAATTGTACTATTTGCGTTACGATACAGCCCCGTGCCTGTTCCTTTGCCCGGGGCTGATTCTAATAATTCATATATTCAGACAGCAACACCTTATCCTACTCCCTACACCGGCCCACGGCCCGAGACAGTTATTGTCAATGGACCAAAAGATTGGGAGGAAGTTTCTACTACTCCTTATGTGATTTTTCAGTATGTTGCTATTTGGGATGGTGATTTACGAGATATTCTTTTTGAAACTAAAGTTGATGAAATTGATAAAGATTGGCAGCAGAGTACAGCCAATAGTCGAGTAATTCATCTTTTACCCGGAAAGCATGTTTATCATTTTCACGTGCGAGCCACCACAAAGGATGGCATTTCTGATAACACTCCAGCCACTCGTACTTTTTGGGGAAATATTTCAGAAAAGACGGGGGTAAAAATTACAAACGCTTTTCCTCGTAGCGTTCCTCAAAAATTAATTATTTTTAATTCTGGCCCAGAGATTGATGTGAGTGATTGGACAATTGAAACTTCTTTTGGTTCCTCTACCATCACAACAGGTCTTGCTACCGGAGTTGGCTCCACGACGGTTATTACAGGTGTTCGGTTATTTTATCCCCATAGCAGCATAGTTTATCAAAATATTAGTTTAAAAACAGGTGATTCTTTAATTGTTGTAGGTCAAAAAAGTCCCTCTGGTTTCAATTTTTATTTGAATCGCTGTTTTGGTTATTTGGATGCCGATTATAATTTTGGTTCACTTTTTCCCAAGGATTGTCCTCGGCCCAGTTATACAGAAATCTCTTATTTCTCATCTGCCTGTCAGCAATTTATTAATAGTCTTGGAGTTTGTCAGATTCCTTCCACAACAGATATTAATCGTTTTAATAATGATCCTGCTTGTCAGCAATTCCTCAAAGATTATTATAGGTATTCCACCTGCGTTGATCGTTATCAATCCTCGCCGGATTTCTTTAAAAGAGAATGGTATGTGTTTGCTAAAGATCAATTTATGAATGTTAACCACGATCGCATCGTTTTACGCGATGGTGATGGCTTGGTAGTGGATGCTTATCAGTATTAAAAATTGAGAACTCGTATCTCTTTTGGCAATTTGGCGGAAGGAAAACTTAGATGCGCAAAATATTTGCCCCTGTAGCTCAATGGAGAGAGCAATCCCGTCCTAAGGGAGAGATGTGGGTTCGACTCCTACCAGGGGCACCAAAATAAATTCAAAATTCAAAATTCAAAAGTCAAAAAATAAATAATAAATCAAAACTCAAAAGTCAAAGTTCAAAGCCACAACTCAAAACCCTAAAACTAACCTTTTGTCATCCTGAGGGCGAAGCCCGAAGGATCCCATGCCAACGCCCTTTCTTGTCATCCTGAACGCAGTGAAGGATCTCATGCCAGCTAGCCGAGGGATTCTTCGCTTCGCTCAGAATGACAATAAAAAAATCAAAAATCAAAAGTCAAAATTCAAAATTCAAAAGTCAAAAATTGCGATGAGACAATATAAAATCAGATCTCAAATCTCAATTGCTCCTCGCCACATGGCGAGGGGCAATTTTATAAAGGTTTAATCTCAAAGCCATCATTGAAAATATCAAACGTTTTTGATATTTTTTTTCTTTTGCTATAATATATTTAATATTATAAAGGGTCATTTTTAAAAAATTACTTCTATGGCAAAACAGAAAAAAACTGAAGATGCTAATGAAAGCAAAGAAAAAAAAGAAGACATTTTAGAATCAACGATCAAAGATATTCAATCAAAATTTGGCGAAGGCGCAATTATGAAATTGGGTGAAGCGCCGCGTGTTGATGTGGAGGTTATTCCTACCGGTTCGATCTCTTTGGATTTGGCTTTGGGTGTTGGCGGAATGCCGCGTGGCAGAATTATTGAAATTTATGGTCCGGAATCTAGCGGCAAAACCACACTAGCTCTTCATATTGTTGCTTCTGCTCAAAAACAAGGAGGGAAGGCGGCTTTTATTGATGCGGAACATGCCCTTGATCCGGAATATGCTAAAAGAATTGGCGTTAAAACAGATGAATTATTAATTTCCCAACCAGATAACGGAGAAGAGGCTCTAAATATTATGGAACAATTAGTTCGGTCGGGCAGCATTGATGTGATTGTGGTGGATTCAGTGGCAGCTCTCACACCACGAGCGGAAATCGAAGGCGAAATGGGAGCGCAACATATTGGACTTCAGGCACGTTTAATGTCCCAAGCTTTAAGAAAAATTACAGCTATTGCTGCTAAAACCAAAACAGTAATTATTTTTATTAATCAGATTCGTATGCAGGTTGGAATAATGTTTGGCAATCCGGAGACAACGCCAGGTGGTCGGGCTTTGAAATTTTATTCTTCAGTGAGAATTGATATTCGCCGGACAGCCCAAATTAAAAAAGGAGAGGACATTATTGGTTCGCGGATAAAAGTTAAAGTAGTAAAGAATAAAGTGGCGCCGCCATTTAAAATTGCTGAATTTGATATTATGTACAATGAAGGAATTTCTAAAGAAGGAGATCTTATTAATACGGGAGTAAAAACCGGCATCATCCAACGTTCGGGCAATTCTTATATTTTTGGCGAAACGAAATTAGGCACAGGAATTGATAATGCTAAAGAATTTTTAAAACAGAATCCAAAAATTGCTAATGAAATTGATAAGGCCATTAGACAAAAGGCATTAAAGGAAGGAAAATAATTGGAATGAAAATCCAAAGTACAATTAAAGAAACCCGCTTCAGCGGGTTTCTTTTATTTCAAATATTTCGCCCTTGCTTCATTATGCTCTTTAAGCGTTTTTGAAAAAATAGTTTTCCCTGTTTTAGGATCGGAAAGATAATACCAATAAGGACTTTCGACGGGATTGAGCGCGGCTTTGATGGCGCTTTGACCAGGATTATTAATGGGTCCTTTTGGCAATCCCAAATGTTGATACGTATTATAAGGGGATTCAATTTTAAAATCAGCAGGTGAAAGTTGGCGGCAATTTTCTGTTTTTAGAATATCGCACTTGATATAAATAATAGTAGCATCTACCTGCAGAGGCATTTGATTTTCAAGACGTTTGACTAATATGCCAGCAACAATAGATCGTTCTTCCTCATTAGGAATTTCACCTTCAATGAGCGATGCTAGAGTAACAATTTGATAAAAATTGAGAGGAGTATTTGCAATGGCAGTTTGCATTTCGGGTGTCAGATTGCTTTGAAAATTATCGAGCATGCGTTTAACCACCAACGTTGCCGGTGAATTAATTTTGAAACGATAAGTATCAGGGAATAAAAAACCTTCTAAATTAGCACTCGGTGGAGCGTCTTTTAAGAAATAATAGTCTTTTTGAAAATCAGATATTTTGAGATTAAGAAGGGATTCTCCTGATCCCAATATTTCTTCATTTTTTAATTTTTGTTCAATATCTAAAAGCGTGTAACCTTCAGGAATGACTACTGTTTTTTCCGTCGGTGATCCGGTCATTAAAAGTTTGGCAATATCTGAAGCCTTGGATCCGTAAGCAATTTGATAAACACCCGGCTGTAATTTATTAGCCCACCCATTAATCAAAAGATAAACTTTAAAACTTTTCGAAGAGCGAATGAGGTTCTGTTCTTCAAGCCGTTCAGCAATTTCTTTAAATCCGTCACCTTTTTGGACAATAAATTGAGTTGTTTGATTTTGGAGCCCCGCCTCCACTGGTAATGGCTTTAATTGATAATAAAAAATTGCGAAATAAAAAATGATGCCAATGAGGTAAATGCTTAAAACTAAAAAAAGAAATTGTTTCATATTAATTTATTTTTAAATCTCTAGTTTTTAATTAATCTAACGATTTTACTTGCTGCTTGTCTCCTCTAAGAGAAAAAGAGAGACAATCCATATTTACAAGTTAATATCTAAGTTAATATCTAAATGAATGCAACGCGCAGATTTTAAATTCCACAATTAAGATGTCTAGCGAAAATTTTCGCTAACTTTTCGTCATTAGATGTTTGTGACTTCTATTTCTGGTGTATGTTTTTAATATTTTGAATAATACCCAAAGCGATAAAATTTATCAAGAGGTTAGAACCACCATAGCTTAAAAATGGTAAAGGCAAACCAGTGACCGGCAGAAATCCTAAATTGGCTCCCAAGTTCAATAATATTTGAACAACAAGAGTAAGCAGATATCCAAAGCATACTAATCGAGAAAAATTATTTTCACTTTTTAAACCAATGTGATAAATCTGGAAAAAGAGCCAGCCGTAAATTAGAAAAAGAACTAAGGCGCCAATTAAACCCCACTCTTCCACAAAAGCGGCAAAAAAGAAGTCGGTTTTAGCTTCTGGCAAGAAGTGGAGTTGCGTTAAAAGGCCCTGCCCTAATCCTTTGCCAAACAAGCCGGCGGAGCCGACAGCAATTTTAGCCTGGGAGACGCTATAGCCGCTGCCCAAGGGATCGCGATCGGGATTTAAGAAGGTGAGAATTCTTTCTTTTTGGTATGGTTGCAGAAAATATTGCCAACCGACAAGACTTAAAATTATAAAGACGATTAAAAGAATAACAAAATGTTTAAATTTCAAACCAGACACTAAAAGCATTCCAAGCCAAATTAAAATAAAAAATACCGCCGCTCCCATATCAGGCTGAAGAAAGGCAAGAAAAGCATAAATTCCCGTATAAACAGCCGTTACTAAAAGATGACGCGGTCTCCAGATTTCTACATGCCAGTTAGCAAAGTAGCGCGCCAATAAAATAACGAGAGCCAATTTAGCAAGTTCCACGGGTTGAAAACTAAATAATTTAAAATTAAGCCATCCTGTTGTGCCTTTAATTTTGGGGCCAACAAGCAACACCGCAATAAGTAAAATGAGAGCTAAAAGATATAATCCAACAACAAAAAAGTTTTGAGTATTAAAAATACGATAGTCAAAGAATCGAGTGATAATATAAAAAATAGCAAAACAAAAAATAAACCAGAAAGCCTGCTTTTTAAAAAATTGAAGCGGTTCGGGATCTTGTAAAGAAAGACTATATAAGGTTAAGAGACTGAAAAATGAAAGTAAAATAACAGGAGCGATTAACGAAAAAGATAGTTGTTTCCAGGTTTTGCTCATAAGAAGTGCAGCTGCCTATTTGTGTGCATCGGCAATAATTTCTATATGATAAAGATCCAAAATGTTAGAATCAGGAAAATTATAGAGCCAGACATAGGTGATCGGACGTGTGCTGTAAGCGGCAACATCAAAAGTTTGAGTCTTCGCTGCGTTGATAATTTCACCAGTTTTTGAAAAGAGCAGAATAATGATTTCTACTTCAGCAAAATCTATATTGGTATTATTTTTGATTTGAGCCTGAACTTCTAAAAAGCCTGCCTCATCCGGTCGCATCATTCGTAATTGTTTGTTGGGAATTGAGAAAAGGTCAGTAGTTTTTTTATCTGAATAAAACCAATCTTTTGTTTGATAATTAAAGTTTACTTCCACACGATTAATTTTTTCTGCTGGAATATCAATTTTTTGAAGCAAAAGATATTTAGTGGAAAAGGGCAAGATAAAATCTTTGCTTGAGATTGTTTTCAGTTTTTCACCGAAGGCGCTGTAAAGAGTAGCAGTGTAATCGAAAGTAACCCCATACTCGGCATTGCTATTTTTAATTTGAATAAGAACCTGACTTGTATTAAGGGTTTCGGAAAGAATCTTTGTTGAAACCACCTCAATAGGTTGAGCATATTTAATACCACAAGCAAGACAAGGACCGCCACAATCGACTCCTTCCTCATTTCCATTTTTAATGCCATCAAAACAGGTAGGTGCCGGCTTGATAAAAAAAACTTTAATGAGCACAAGGAGGACAATAATTAAAATAGGAATCGAAAAGATCGCCCATTTTTTACGTTTGCGAATTTTTTCTAAATGAATAATTTGTTGAGTAAAATCATCAGCCATATTTTAATTATATATCAGAAATTATTTTTAATGATGCCCCCGCCAATTAATTCCTGGCGATGGTAAAAAACAGCCGACTGGCCCGGTGTTATTCCAAAAACAGGTTTTTGCAATCGCAGAGCATAAAATTTTTGATGAATGAGCTGAGCTTTAAGTGGTTTGGTGCGATAGCGCAATTTGACTTCACAGTCCAGCGGCAAATTAGGCTTTGGTCCAATAAAATTGATTTTTTTTAAAATAACTTTATCTGTTTGGAAATATTTAATTTGAGAGGCTGGCGCAACATAAAGAATGTTCTTTTGAGGATTTTTATCTACCACATAATAAGGTTCGGCCGCTGGTAGGTGAATATGCCTTCTTTGGCCAATAGTATAAAAAGCAAGTCCTTTATGTTGGCCAATTATTTGATGATTTGTTGCGTCGATGATTGGGCCGGAGCGCGGCTTGAGCGATTGATGAATAAATTTTTCCAGATCATTAACAAAGCAGAGATCTTGGCTTTCTGTTATTTTTTTAAAATCCAAATGCCATTTCCGAGCCATTATTTGCACCTCTTCCTTTGTAAAATCCCCCAGTGGAAAGATGATTTTTTGAAGCAATTTTTGATTTAAACGCCAAAGAAAATAAGACTGGTCTTTGTTTTTGTCTTTAGCTTTAAGAATTTTGAAAATTGGTTTTTTTGTTCCATTAGGCATTTTATGATAAGCCGCTATTTTTTTTGCATAATGTCCGGTGGCAATATAATCTGCTTCCAGCTGGCGAGCTAAATCATTAAGAAGGCGAAATTTAACATAATAATTGCATTCCACACAAGGATTCGGTGTCAGGCCGCATTTTAATTCTTGAAGAAAATATTTAACTACATATTTTTGAAAATCTTTCTGGGCATCAATAATTAATAAAGGAATGCCAATTTGTTGAGCTACTTTTTTTACTTGAGCTTCTCGTGCTCGAATAATTTTTTTATTTTCTTGCCAAAGATGCAAATGGATGCCAAAAACATCAAAGCCAGCGGCTAAAAGTAATTTTGCTGCCACTGCACTGTCGATGCCGCCCGATAATCCCACAAGTACTGTTTTAGGTTGATGATTTTTTATCATTGAATTAGATAAATTTTAATTGGGCAATTAAAATTTCCAAGGCCGTTTGATAATCAATTAGCCCTCTTTTTACAAGTCGGTCAATTTTACTTAATTGATCATAAACTTTAGTTAATTTTTGCTGAGCATTGGGCCACCTTGCTAAATCACGTTTGATTTTATTGATGGCAAAAGGCGGTAAGTCAATATATTTTGTTTGATGGTTTAATAAATAAAGAGCCGCTCGCATTTGCTTAATAAAATAATTAAAAATTTCTCCTTCATCAATTCCTGCCTTAAGCGATTTTTCTAAATTAAAAAGCATTTGTTTTTTGTTTCTCTCAAAAAAATTACGGAAGATAGCAAAAAAATCAGGATGCAAAGGGAAGTGAGCTAAAAGATTAACCTCTTTCACAGTAATCTTTTCATTGGGTTGAAATAAAGAAGTTTTAATTAACTCATTAATGAGCTGGTAGGGATCCTGACCAAAATTATCAAATAAAATTTTTAAGGCTGGCAAATCAATATTTATCTGGTGTTCTTTGATCTGCTTCTTTAGCCAAGGCAAAGCTTCACTGAAATTTTCAAAAGGCATGAATTTCTGACTTTTCGTCGTATTTTTTAATAAAAAATTAAAGAGATCGTTTTTTTCTTTTGGCAATTTCTTCATTTCTTTTTCGTCTTTGAAAATGCCAGTGAGAATAAGATTGTTTTCTTTGCTTTGATTAAGATGAGAATTTTTCAAAAAATTAGCAAGAACAACAAATTGGGGGCTATGAAAAACATCTTTGGCAACGGCTAATTTTTGTTGAGCAAACATTGAAGTGTTATCAAAAAAGCTTTTGAGGTTTTCAAAAGCACCTGCTTCGGTCAAGTCAACGCTTTCAAACCCCAGAAGATCGGGATATTTTTTTTGATACTGCTTAGCAATTTCATCCGCTTTTTCATTAATGCGATATGAATCAGTGCCGTAGAGAAAATAAATCATAATTTTTGACAGTTAGGACAAAAGCAGCTGGAGCGACTGCCAACCTTAATTCTTTTAATTAAAGTGCCACAACGATAGCACTTTTGATTTTCGCGGCGATAAACTCGGCGGATTTGATCATAGTGGCCAGGTTCTCCTTTAGGATCGCGATAATCACTTACTGAGGCTCCGCGCGCTTTGATCGCCGTTGCTAGAACTTCTTTAATATAATGGTAAAGGCGATGGATTTCTTCATTAGTTAAAGACTGTGTGGAGCGTAGAGGATGGATTTGGGCCCACCAGAGGATTTCGTCTGAATAAATATTGCCAATTCCGGCAATAACCGTTTGGTCCATTAAAACCTGTTTGATTTTTCCTTTTTTGCTCTTCAGAATTTCTTTTAATTTTTCTTCAGTAAAATTTTTTGCTAAAGGATCGGGTCCTAATTCCTGCAGTTCCTTTAAATTTTTTATTTTTTCCGTTGAATCAAAAATTACCTTCGCGAATTTTCTTAAATCTGAAAGTGCGATTTGGTAGCCATTATTTAAAAAAATAATCAGGTGGATGTAATTATTAACTGGTTCACTGAGACGGCCAGCAATAAGCGGAACAACTCTTTTTCCTTTGATTGTCCATTTGCCATATAAAAGATGGCCAGTGAGTTTTTGATGAATAAGAAGAGAATAGTTTTTTGATAAATCAAAGATAATATTTTTTCCTTGGCGAGAGATATTTTTAATTTTTAAGCCTTTAATTTGTTGAGCTAAAGTCTTTAAATCAGGATGTTTAATTATTTTCGGCGTATCAACCCAAATATCAGTGATTGTTTTACCAACCACTAATTTTTTTAAATCATTAACAATAGTTTCAACTTCAGGCAACTCTGGCATAATTAGAATTTTTTATAAAGTTCGATGTCACCATTCTTTTTGATTTGTTCCTCTTCATAAGGCGCCGCGAGGCGGCGATAAAATTCATCAGCTAAATTGTGAAAAAGGCCGGTAAGAGAAGCGATGATCCAATAGCGCAACTGGCCAAATAATTTTTTGGTTGTCTTGAGCGCCGTCGTAGTAAAAGTGTAATTAAGGATGCCGATAAAGGTTGTTTTGGGATCATCTTTTTGAGCTTCTTCGGCAATAATATTTACTAACTCATCAATTTTAGGATCCAATTTTTGGCGCACTTCTTTTTTAATATAAGGCATATAATTAATTTTATTTCCGACATTTTCAGCATACCGCAAAATGGCGGATTTTTCAAATAAGACGTTGGAATGTAATTGGAGATGCGGACGGCAAGGTTGGCAGCAACGCTGCCAACCTTGCCGTCCGCCAAAACCTTTAAAGTAAAAATTTATTTTTAAGCATTATTAATACATCCTCTTTTCTTTTCTTCAAAAATCTGATACAATAAAAATACTTTATGAATAGACGATCAAAAATTATTATTGTTGTTATTGTCACTCTGGTGTTGATTATCGGCGCTATTATTTTCATTGTTCAAATTAATAAACCAAAGGTTGAAGTCCCGCAAATTATTACTCAGATAAAAACATCAAGCGAGAATTTGGCGAATCTAGTTAAAGAGAATGAAACGCTTCTATCAACAATTGAAGAGCAATACAAAAAAAATCAAATCAAGGAAGCGCTGGATACAGCGGTGACATTAAAAGATTCTATCCAAAAATTAACAGACAGTTCTCTTCAAGTCACTGAACAATTAAAGCAAGCCGTAGTAGTTTTGCCTGAGATGAACTCGAGCGCACGTTCAGTGGTTGAACAAGCTACCCAATACGAAATTTCGGCTATGAATTACCTTATAGCTTATTCTGCTTACAAAGAAGCTTTAACCCAGCAAATTGGCATTCAATATGAAGCCATGGTTGATGGCCGCTCTTTAGAACAAATTCCTGATGTCACGGGTATTATTAAACAAATGCAAGATCTTCTAACTTTAATCCAAAAAAATTTACAATCGGCTTACGAATTACTGCAGACCATTTAAGATTTATGAAAAAGACAAAAGTACTAATTATTTTAGATGGATGGGGAATTGGTTTGCGTGATGATTCTAATCCTATTTATCATGCCAAGCCAGCCACCATCGAACATTTTAAGAAAAATTATCCCATGGCCAGCTTACAATCGGGCGGTATTGCAGTTGGATTGCCGTGGGGCGAACCGGGAAATAGTGAAGTTGGCCATTTAACAATGGGTATCGGTAAGATTGTCTATCAATATTATCCGCGGATTAGTTTAAGCATTCAAAATGGAGAATTTTTTAAAAACAAAGCTTTAAATAATGCTTATGATTTTGCTTTGAAAAACAACTCGACACTTCATTGTTTAGGTCTGTTGTCAGAGAGTCACGCTCATAGTTCTTATGATCATATCATTGCCCTTCTTCAGATGGCAGTTAAGAAAAAATTGTCAAAAATTTGTTTTCATTTTTTTACGGACGGCCGCGATAGTCGTCCTCAATCCGGCAAATCATTAGTTGAACATTTCTTAATGGATAAAAAAAGATTCAATATCGGAACCATCGGCAGCTTATCAGGCCGTTATTATGCCATGGATCGTTCCAAGACATGGAATTTAACGGAACAGGTTTATAAGTTATTAACGGAAGGAGAAGGAAAAACCGCTAAGGACCCTTTGGAAGTTTTTGATTATTACTATAAGCAAAAAAAATTAACCGATCCTTATATCGAGCCCACTTTAATTGTTTCCAGTGACAATAAAGACGAATGGCCTTTAATTCGGGAAGGTGACAGCCTCATCTTTTTTAACTTTCGAGAGGATAGTGAACGGCAATTAGCAAGCGCCTTTATTCTCGATGATTTCAATTATTTTCCCCGAAAAAAAATTAAAAATTTGCACATTACGACAATGACTCAATATGATGCCACTTTCCCCGTTGACGTTGCCTTTTTCCCAGAAAAAATTTCTACTTGTTTAACTGATGTAATTAGCAAAAGAGGATCAAAACAAATGAAAATTGCCGAAACAGAAAAATATTACCATCTCACCTATTTCTTTAATGGTTTAACTGACAAAATTTTCCCCGATGAATACCGCATTCTTATTCCTTCAAAAGAAACGCCGCATCCAGATGAGTTTCCGGCCATGCGTGCTCCAGAGATTACCGAACGACTCATTGCAGCGATGACGGAGAATATTTATGATTTTATTGCTGTGAATTACGCTAATCCTGATGCAATTGCCCACACCGGCAATTACAACGCTGTTGTGGAAGCCATCAAAATTTTAGATCAGCAACTTGCAAAGGTTTATGAAGTTGCTCAAAAAATGGGAATTGCTTTGTTTATAACTGCTGATCATGGCAATGCCGAAAGATTATATGATCCTCTAACCGGAGAAAAAGACACTTATCATAATGCCAATCCCGTTCCTTTTTATCTGGTAGATGAAAATTTTCGTTTAAAAACACCACGCACCCAAGAAGAAATCTATGATCTTGAAAGCAAAACCATCGGTTCTTTATGTGATGTTGCTCCTACGATTTTAGAAGCGATGAGCATTAATATTCCCATTGAAATGACAGGCGAAAGTCTATTTACCAACTTGATTTCGTATTTATAACTTTTATACTTTTATTCAGTAGTTAGCTCCATCAAAGTAATTTTAGGATTTAAATTGTTGTCAAAATGATGAAATTTTTCAAATATCCTTTTCAAACAGTAGAGAAAAAATGGCTTAATCATTGGCAGAAGTCCAATTTTAAACTTTGCCAGACAAAGGATTTCCCTAAAAAGCCGAAATATTATGTTTTGGAAATGTTTCCTTATCCCTCTGGCGAAGGGCTTCATGTGGGCCATGTGGAAAATTATACTGCCGGCGATATTTATGCGCGCTTTAAAAGAATGAATGGGTATGAAGTGCTTCATCCGATGGGTTGGGATGCCTTTGGTTTACCGGCGGAAAATTATGCCATTAAAATGAAAAAACATCCTTCAGAAATCGTGAAACACAATATCGGTGTATTTAAGAAACAATTGCTGAAGATGGGTTTTGGTTATGACTGGAAGAGAGAAATTAATACAACTGATCCAAAATATTATCGCTGGACCCAATGGATGTTTTTAAAATTATTTGAAAAAGGATTGGCCTACGAAAAAGAAGCGCCGATTAATTTTTGTCCTTCTTGCAAAACAGGTTTGGCTAATGAAGAAGTTACAGCCGAAGGTACCTGTGATCGTTGCGGAACGCCGGTAGAGAAAAAATTGCTCAAGCAGTGGTGGATTAAAATTACGGCTTATGCGGAAAGGCTGCTTAAAGATATTGATTTATTGGATTGGCCAGAAGATGTTAAGGAAATGCAAAAAAATTGGATTGGCAAATCAAATGGTCATCAAATCAAATTTGCTCTCAAAGATGACAATAATTTTAAAATTGGAGAAATCGAAGTTTTTACTACTCGAGCCGATACATTATTTGGCGCCACGTACTTGGTTTTAGCGCCTGAGCATCCAATTATTAATCAATTGAAAGATTCTATTCAAAACTATTACGAAGTTCAGCATTACATAACGGATGCTTTGCAGAAATCTGAATTAGAGCGAACAGATTTATCCAAAATTAAAACAGGAGTAGAAATGCGCGGCATCAAAGCGATTAATCCTGCCAACCAGGAAGCAATTCCCGTATGGATTTCCGACTATGTTTTAATGCATTATGGTACGGGTGCGATTATGGCTGTTCCGGCTCATGATGAACGTGATTTTGAATTTGCTAAGAAATTCAAATTGAATATTACTGAAGTCATTAGCCCGGATGGGAAAGAGCATCCTTTGGAAGAAGCTTATACGGGCGATGGTGTGCTTATTAATTCTGGTCCCTTTAACGGTCTTGATAGCAAAAGCGCCCAAGAAAAGATTGCTCTTTATGTGGGTGCAAAAAAGGTGACCAATTATAAAATGCGCGATTGGATTTTTTCGCGGCAGCGCTATTGGGGCGAGCCCATTCCTATTGTTCATTGCCCCAAGTGTGGTGCAGTGCCTGTGCCAGAAAAAAATCTTCCTGTTACTTTGCCCAATGTTAAATCTTATGAACCGACTGGCACAGGAGAATCTCCATTGGCCGCTATTGAAAGTTGGGTTAATACCAAATGTCCTAAATGCGGTGGCCCGGCCAAACGAGAAACAAATACAATGCCGCAATGGGCTGGCTCTTGCTGGTATTATTTACGTTATCTCGATCCAAAAAATAGCAAAAAATTTGTTGATCCTAAAAAAGAAAAGAAATGGTTGCCTGTTGATATTTATATCGGTGGCAAAGAACATGCAGTCTTGCACCTTCTTTATGCGCGTTTCTGGCATAAATTTTTAAAAGATATTGGTGCTGTGGCAACCGAAGAACCATTCAAAAAATTGGTTAATCAGGGAATTATTTTAGGATCAGACGGCCGGAAAATGTCCAAATCCTTTGGTAATGTTGTTAATCCCGATGAGATGGTGAAAAAATATGGTGCTGATGCTTTGAGGATGTACATTATGTTTATGGGGCCACTTGAAGATATGAAGGCGTGGAATGCTGATGGCATTAACGGATTATCCCGTTTCATTAGTCGTGTTTGGAGTCTCTATCAAAATCAACTGCGGTTGAAAGGTAAAGAAGTGAAAAATATAGAGCTGGAAAAAGTTCTTCACCGCACGATCAAAAAAGTAACAGATGATACAGAAAATTTGCGCTTTAATACAGCTATTAGCGCTTTGATGGAATGCTTGAATAAAATGCAGGAAAAAGAAGTAAAAATTCCCAAAGCTTACTTAGAAACATATTTGAAATTGCTTGCTCCTTATGCGCCATTTATCACTGAAGAATTGTGGCATGAATTAGGTCATCGCAATTCGATTCATGAAGAAAAATGGCCGAAATATAACAAAAAATATTTAGAGCAAAAAACTTTTGAATTATTGGTGCAGGTGAATGGCAAATTAAGAGCCAAAATTGAAGCGCCACTTAATCTCCCTCAGAAAGAAGCAGAAAAATTGGCCTTGGCTCATCCGCAAGTCCAGAAATTTCTTCAAAATGCCAAGCCAAAAAAAATTATTTTTGTCCCCAATCGTTTAATTAATTTGGTCGGGTAAAAATCAAGAGACAAAACCTTCCTTTAATATAAAGGAAGGTGGTTTTGGGTAAAAAATTATTTAAAGGTCGTTTTAAAATTAAATTAACAGTTTTATGGCAGAAAACAATTCTTCCTCAGCTCGAAATAAAGAGCCACAACCTAAAAGAAAGAACATTTTTTTCATTATTATCGGATGTTTATTAATCATATTTATTATCTTTTTCGCCATTGGCGGTGGATTCGGTATTTTAAAAGAACGAATCCAACGAGTGGTCGATAGTTACAAAACTCAAAAAGCTCTGAAGCAATATGAGCAAGCATTAGATCAATATTATCAAGTTTTGGCCCAAGATACTTATGGCGGCAAAACACCCCAAGAAACATTGGATATGTTTATTAATGCTTTAGAAAAGGGGGATATTGAATTAGCGGCCAAATATTTTGCTTTGGACGATAATCTGAGTCGGCAAAAATGGGAAGATGGTTTACGACAAGCACAACAGGAAGGCAGAATTAGTGAAATAATAGAAATTTTAAAAAGAGTTCAACCATCTTCTTCTCAGCCGGGCTATGATACTGCTTATGAATTTGTAGTGCTAGGCGACAACGGTTTAGCGGACTATTCAATTTTAATGGTTCTTAATGAATATTCTGGTGTTTGGAAAATAAAGAGTATGTAATCAACAAAAAACCGAAGGTCGTTTTTAATCTTTCAGATGAATATGTCTAAAAGATGTTTTTTGGTAATACTCTTTTTATTAATTATTCCAGTAAAATCTTTTGCCTATGATAATTTAACTACTCATCCGGCTTTAACCTCAGAAATGGTCAAACTCTATAATAATTTTTCGAACCAGAAAATTAGCGATGAAGAAAAACAGTGGTTACTTCAAGGCAGCCAGAAAGAAGATGATCCTGTGATTCGAACTCTTAATCATTTTT
>ERZ795045.390-NODE-390-length-57373-cov-13.725898_pt1 | contig 57373 bp, 55 predicted proteins | sample MGYA00375129_ERZ795045 | MGnify/ENA primary metagenome ERZ795045 (study PRJEB30174, sample SAMN05720166) | activated sludge metagenome | isolation source: anaerobic digester from wastewater treatment plant | place: Japan | collected 2015-05-15 ...
TAAATTCAAAGACTTACTTTTAGAAAATCTTCATTTCTAAAGTCCTTATTATTTTGATTATTAGTTTTTAAATAGTTTAGAAGAGTTTTCGCTGCAATCATAGGTCCTTCTTCTTCAAAGCCGTTAATTCCTAGTTGAGTTCGTAATGTCCCAACTTTGACGCCATTTTCCATCATAGCTTCCATGTATTTTCTAGCAATCTTTTCGTGTTTGTCCTTTCTTTGCACTGCCCCAAAAGGATTTGCAAAGTAACTGTGGGTTAGTCCCTTTTCTGATGTGGTTCCTTTAGCAATTCTTGTTCCACTTGAAAATACTTTCAATGCTTTATCTATATCTTCAAAAAATTCAATTACTTCATGATTTTCGTCAACAGGTTCGTAATTGTTTGCATAAAAGAAAAAGTCTATTTTAGTTGGTTTTATTATTTCCTCATAGTTTGAATAAGGAACAATTACTCTTGCGTTTGTTTCATGTGGGTTCATAAATATGCTCCTATCCATAGTTGAGTATGCATATCCAGGTTGTAGATCATCGAGTCTTACAAATGCACCTGTTTCAGTTCCATATGCAACAACAGTACCGTCTTCTAAAATATCTAGTGAACCCATATCATCTATAATGATGTTAACTTCTGAAACTTGTTCTCTAATTCTGTTTAATGCTTCAATTGTTTCTGATTTTCCTGCGCCACTATCTCCAACAAGCATTATGTTATATGAAGTTTTATCTCTTAGTTTTACTTCTGCGAGTGCTCCGTGTATGGGAAGTCTACCTTCGTCTATTACAAGCAAGTTATGTATAGTTAAAATCATTTTTTTCATGTAACCAAAATAGTCAACGGAAGGGTCATTTCCTACTAGTCCTACATATGTTCCGTCATCTTCATGGTAAATTATTCCGTTAAAATCTTTTTCGTTTTCAAAGAAACTTTTGTCAATACCGAAAATATATATTCCGTCAGGCTTATCGGAATTTAATGTTCCAAAATTTGCAAATTCAAATAAGTTTGCGAGTCCTGCTGCTAAGGCAAAGTATTCTTTATGAACTACAACATATATAAGTTTGGTATGGACATAAATAGGAAATACTAACCATTCGTCAGTGTTTTTAATATCAACTTTATGTAGAATGGGTTTGTCTACTACCTTGAATAGTCCACTTCTTTTGTTTGAACGAGTATAGAAGATTACAGGAGGTTCTAATATAATACTCCAAACAAAGTACATATTGTATATGAAATCAGCGTTGTGAATCTTGGCTTGTGGTTCAAAGTCAATTTTGTCTAATATAAAATTGGCTTGTGCACCACTTGGTAGTTGCCTTAATATTTTAGTTCTTTTATCTGAAACATTGATGAGTATTTGCCTATATGTTTCTAGTACTAAACTTTTTAAGTCGTAATTATTTTTTACTAGAGTTATTTGTTTATGAATTCTAGTTTTTGGATTTTCACTGAATGGGTCTTTTTTTATCATGAATCTATGCTTAGATCTCCACAGATTAAATGTGTTTTCAATAAACAACGTTAGAATTTGTCGGTACGGTACAAGTTTTGGAAAACTAAAATAAGAAGATGCATCTAGACTTTCTAGAGTATTAGCTGAGATAGCTAATAGTAGTTGAACAATTTGTTCAATATCGTACTTTTCAGCAATGTCTGTTTTTTCTGGGTTTTTTAAAAATAATTGAAAAAAGCTCTGAAAGCTGCTATGAGATTCTTCTGCATCGTTAATTAGCTCGATTATCAATTCTCGTAAATATTTGGAGTTTAATATTTGAGCGATGTTTGTGTATGATACTTCACCCGGAATAATTTTTGTTCTCTCAAAAAGCATAATTATACGCCTCCACTTTGGATATATATTGATTAACCCTCAATTGACAATATCTGAATTATATGAGCTTTCTCCAAAAATTTTTGAAAAAAGGTCTAAAACTTCTTTTAGTCCTTCTTTTGTTTTTGATGAGAAAGGTATATATATATAATCGCCGTAGACAGACAGGCTTTTTTTTATTTGTTCGAGCATTCTTTTTCTTTCGGATGTTTTTAGTTTGTCAACTTTTGTTAAAATAATAATGAAAGGTATTCCTAAATCTCTAAGCCATTCAATCATTACATAATCTAAATCTTGAGGTAAATGTCTATGATCTAATAGTAAGAATACCATATTTAGATTTAGCCTTTGATTGAAATATGCTTCAAGTAGTATGCTCCATCGTTCTTTTTCCTGTTTTGAAACTTTTGCAAAACCATATCCAGGTAGGTCTACAAAGTAGTATATGTCGTTTACTAAATAATAATTGATAGAACGAGTTTTACCTGGAGATGAGCTAACTTTTGCAGCATTTATTCCTAATACTGTATTTAAAAAGCTAGATTTTCCAACGTTTGATCTTCCTGCAAATGCAATTTCCTTTTTATCTAAGGGTGGAAGGTCTTTTGCTTCATATACTGTTTTTATTAATTTAGCATTGGTGATTCTCATGTCTTTCCTCCTAACTGTTATTTCTTGCTTTCTATTAAGGTTAGAGTGTTTATTTAGTAATTTATTTTTGAGAAAAAATATACTATCTCTTTGGGTTTATTATACTATATTTTCATTTTTTATTCTAATAACAAGGTAGTTGGCTATTGATCATGCATAGAATTTTTATCTTACTGTTGAAAATTTACCATTGTAAATTAATCCACCTAATATATATAACTTTTCCTTTATTTACTGTAATTTTTACTTGATTTTGGATTGCTTGATTGCTTATTCCTAAAGACTTGAAATTATTAATATTTTCATTAGTTAGGGGATATTTAAATCCTTCTAAAGTTAATCCTTCAACAGGTTCTCCTATTCTTATTATAGACCATGTTTCACCTGGTATTGCTTCTTCAATTTTTTCTTTATTAACAATTCCAACTTTTACATTTTCTTCAAGTATTACTGGATTTAGTTCGATGTATTCTGCTAAAAGGTATATAGATGCAATTTCTTGATCTATTCTGTTTCCAAATACGCATGAGATGACTACATCTTTTTCGTTTTTTTCTTTTACATACATTAAGGCTAATTCAGTATCAATTTCATCTTTTTCTCTTGGATAAGTTATAATTGTTGTTTTGTTTTCATGAGCCCATTGTATGTCTTTTGGATTTGCTGAGTCCAGATCTCCTATCAGATAATTTGGAGGGATATTCAACTCTCTATATATTTCTATTCCAGAGTCACATGCTATTGTTAATGATGCTTTATGGATTTCTTTTTTGTAAAAATCTAAAGAACTTCTTCTTTCAGCGCCTGATATTATATAGACTATTGTTCTCGCCTCCTGTTAGCAGTTATTTTTAAAAGACGCCCTTTAAGGGCGTCTTTATTTAGATTAATTTTTAGCGGTGATGCTATATTTATAATTTTTTTATTTCTGCAAATGTTTTGTACATATTGTTAGCTATAAGAATGGGTGTTACATAGTAACTTGTATGGTCGATTGATAAGTCTCGGGCAGTTTTGTATACGATATATGTTCCGAGGATAGAGGCCTCTAGAGGGGTTAATCCTTGAGCCATGAATGACGCTATTACTCCTGATAATAGATCGCCAGAACCGCCTTTTGCCATGCTTGTGTTTCCTTCAACATTAAAAAAAGTTTTGACTCCATCTGTAATTATAGTAGTTGATGATTTAAAAACTATATTGGTGTTTATTTTTTTTGCAACGTCTTCTAATGAAAATATATCATTCTTTAGATTTTTATATATCTTTTGGAACTCGCCTACGTGTGGTGTTATTACACAATTTTTATTTAGTTTTACATTTTCTCTTAGAGTGACTATAGCATCTGCATCTAGTAAAATAAGCTTTGAGTCTAGATAATTTTCTATTACTTTTAAAACAAAATCAATAGCTTTTTCGGTCATGCCTGGTCCCATAAGTATAACGTTAGCTTTTTCAATATCTGGTCTAACAGTTGATATATCTTTTTCTTCAAAATAATCTTTTTTAAGCGATCTGTAGATAATAGAAGGTTCAATAGATAAAATTTGAGAGGAGTCACCAGGTGTTATTAATTTCACTAAACCTGCTCCACTTCTTTGTGCACCTATTGCGCTTAGAATAGGGGCACCAGGATATTTGGAGCTACCAGCTAGTATTAAAACCGTTCCAAATGTATATTTATGAGAATCTTCGGGTCTTTTAGGAAGTAATGTACTGCAAATTTTTTTGTCAATTAAATCTCTGTTTAAACTATTTAGATATTGAATATCAAAAGAAAGTGGTGCAACTTTTATTTGACCGCAATATTCTTTTCCAGGATTTAGCAGATGTCCAAATTTTAGAGCTCCAAAGGTAACTGTTTGATCTGCTTTTACTGCAACCCCTTTTATTTCTCCTGTGTCAGAATCTATTCCTGAAGGAATGTCAATTGATATAATTTTTGCACTTGATTCATTAATTTTTTCTATTACTTCTTTCATTTGTCCTTTAATTGTTCCTTTTAGTCCTAGACCTATTAGTCCATCAAGGATAAGATCATAATATAGATAATCAATGGGTTCTTCTCCATATTTATAGGTTGTTATGTCATACTTGTTTGCTATTTCTAGTTGTTTTTTAAAGCCTTCACTTCCTTCGGAAGGATCTCCTACAATTAAAAGTTCAACATTGTATCCCCGATTTTTTAGAATTCTTGCAGCAGCAATTCCGTCTCCACCATTGTTACCTTTTCCAACTACGGTTAAAATGGAAAATGGATAAAATGTTTCAGCTACATCAGCTACAGCAAATGCGGCTTGTTCCATGAGTGTTTCTTCAGATATTCCTTTCAATATAGTCGCTTCATCTAATTTTTTTGCTTCTGAAGAAGTAATTACTTTCATTTTTATCCCTCTCTATTTAAAAATTTTAACAAGCATGAATTGTGAGATTGAGGATTTTGATACGATGCTTTGTATTTATTTTAGCATTGGTTTATTAGTACATTATTTGTTTATGTTTAAGATAAGACTATTTTTAGTACACATTTCTTCAGTTTTTGGACCATATGAGATGTAGTCAATATCGATTTCAGTTTTTTCTTCAATAAAAGATATAAATTTTAGAAAATTAATATCATTAGTATCTGACCAGCCATCAAGTTCTTCGTAAATAGGTTTTGCAACAAAAAAATCATAAGAGGAAGACGGAATATCTTTGATTTCTTCTTTTATTGAATATTTAGTACACACCTTTATTTTTTCAATTCCATTAAGAACGTCTGCTTTTGTAATTACTAAACCAGTCAATCCAGATCTAATTTTGGCGTATCTTAATGCTGGTAAGTCAAGCCAACCTATTCTTCGAGGTCTTCCTGTGGTTGCTCCGTATTCTCCACCTTTTTGTCTTAGAACTTCAGCTTCATCGCCAAAGATCTCGGTTGGGAATGGACCTTCTCCTACTCGGGTGGTATATGCTTTTAACACTCCATAAACATTATCAAGCTCAAAGGTAGAGAATCCAACTGATGAAACTCCATGAGCCATACATGAGGAGGAAGTCACAAACGGATAGGTTCCAAAATCGAGGTCTAATAAAACTCCTTGTGCACCCTCAAATAATACAGATGTACTTCTAAAAACTTTTCCCATTTCTATTGCACTAGCATAATTAACGTTGAGTTTTTCTAGTTTTCTTCTGGCATTGATTAAATAATTAAAAACTTCTTCTTTGGTGCTTTTTAGTTTGTTTCCATAGTAATTTTGTTTTAAGTAATATATATTTTCTAGTCTGTCTTCAAGTAATTTTTCATCAAATAAATAATATAGTTTTATACCTTCTCTTGATACTTTGTCAGTATATGCTGGGCCTATCCCTCTTTTTGTTGTTCCTATTGGGTTTCTTCTCATTGATTCTATAATTTCATCTTCTTCTTTGTGCCATGGGAGAACTAGAAATGTTTCTAGATCTATATAAAATCGGGAGGAAATACCCGGAAAATCATTTTCTAGGATATTAAGCTCGTCAACAAGTTTATCTAGATCTAATACCATTCCAGCACCTAAAAAACCTTTTGCGTCAGAATTAGGCTTTATTGAGGGTAGCATATGATTGACATATTTTTTATTCTGATAGTAGATTGTATGTCCTGCGTTTGCTCCCCCAGAAAATCGTACGATCCACTCATAATTATCAGAAAAGTAGTTGACAACCTTCCCTTTTCCTTCATCTCCCCATTGAGCACCAACAATAGCCATCTTTTCCATATTTTTTAGCACACAGTCGATATTTTAAGTTTAAGTGTGCACTCCTCCTTTCGTTAATAGTGATATCTTTCGTTATTTAGTATTTTGTTAATTCTAAAGAGCTGTTCTAATAAGATTAATGTCGCAAATTCGTGAGTAAAAGTTAGTTTTGATAGAGATAGTGTTTTGTTTGAATATTCAAAAATTTTTTGAGAATGACCTAAAGGTCCACCGATTATAAAATTGATATACTTTCTCCCACAAGTGCTTTTTATATTGTCATATAGATTTGCAAATTCTACAGAGGTTAAGCTATCTCCATTTTCGTCTAAGACAATATTATATGAATCAGGTAGGTATTTTTGGATCTTCTCGAAATCTTTATCTTTATAGTCTTTTTCGGGTATTTTGTTTAAATCTCCAGATAATGGGAGTTGAATGAGTTGAACCTTTTCATATTTACTGATCCATTTTAAATATTGTTTAGTACCATTTATTATATAGTTAGTTTTTAGAGGTCCTACTAGTATTATTCTTGTCATTTCTTTATTCTTTTGGGTTTTTAGATTTACATGGTTGACTATTCAATAATAATTTTTCTTCTATGGTAAATAGCTCTCCATCTAGGTTTCCAATTAGTGTTTTAAAAGAATTTAAAAAGATTTTTCCAGTTATAGGAGTTGGAAGTGAAACCCTTTCTATTTCACAACCAAAGTGTTGTATTACTTTTTGAACTTGGTTGTAGAGTAAATAAATTGAAATTTCTCCTTCTTTTGCGTTGATACTAATTGAAAATTTACCATTTTGTTTTCTTATTAAAAAAACGTTAACTGGTGCGTATAATGATAATTCTTGTTGTATCTGTTCAGCTAACCATCTATCTGTTGTGTTAATATGAAAATCAAGAGTTATTAAAAAATCTCTTACTCCAATTATTGTTGCTCCCGCAGTAGGATGAGGTTTTGATGGACCATAATCTGGTTTCCATTCGGGTAGTTTCATCTTTTTTTCTAGAAATTCAAATTCACCTTTTCTTATGTTATTTATGTTTTGTCTTTCTTTATAACGTGCAGATTTTTCGTAAAGGTATACTGGTAAATTAAAATCATTAGAAATTTTTTGTGAAAGTTTTTCTACTAAATAGTTGGCTTCTTCAAAATTTACCCCTATTAGAGGTACAATAGGAACTACGTCTACAGCACCAATTCTGGGATGATGACCGGAATGTTTGGTTAAATCAATTTTTTCTATGCATATTTTTACAGTTTCATAAAGGAAACTATCAATTTCTGATATGTCTCCAACGATGCTAATAAAACTTCTGTTAAAATATTCGTCACTTTTACAGGAAATAAACCATACCTTATCAAAGTTATCAGCTAGGTTTTTGATTTGCCTTATTAATTCACTGTTTCTTCCTTCACTAATGTTTGGTAAAGTTTCTATCAGCTTCAATAAAATCACCCCGTTATTTGCTTTTCAATCATTAATCCTTTTGTAGCTAAACCCAAGATTAACGAAAAAGTTAAAATAGAGGTTCCGCCATACGAAATTAAAGGCAAAGGGATTCCAGTAACGGGTAGCAATCCTAAATTCATTCCTATATTCTGAAAAACATGAAAAAAGATGAGAAAAGAGGATCCTACATAATAGTATTTCCAAAAAAGATCGTTGCTTTTTTTATAGCCAACGTAAAGTCTCCAAATTATTATGGCATACAATAATATTATAAAAGATATCCCTATAAACCCAAATTCTTCTCCAATAACCGATAGTATAAAGTCAGTTTCACTTTCAGGAACTGAACCACTTAGGTTCATGTATCCATTCATGTAACCTTTACCAAACCATCCACCTGATCCAATGGCTTTTATTGCTTGATCTGTATTATAAAAATATGTTAATGTGTATTGTTCGGGAAATAGAAATCCAAGAATTCTACCTTTTTGATATTCTTTCATATTCATGAAGATTATTGGTGCGCTTATTATACCAAGTCCTAATGTATATTGCCACAATTTTTCAAATTTTCCAGAGATGAAAACAAGAACAAACCATGTAGTAAGTACTATAACTGTAGTACTAAAATCTGGTTCTTTGTACAACAAAACACTGGAGATTAGTGTAATAAAAGAGGCAAAATAAAAAGTTTTTAGGTCTTTTTCTGATAAAATATAACTGAAATATATGAGTAAAAATAATTTGAACAGTTCAGAAGGTTGAAATCCAACAGGTCCAACTCTAATCCATCTTCTAGAACCGCTAATTGGAGGCATGAAAAGTACTAATATTAGCAAAAAGAATGAAAAATAAAATAATATTGGTGCGGTTATTTTTATTAATCTTTCAGGAATGAAAATTGTCAGAAAAAAACCACTAATTCCAATTATCATCCACATTAGTTGTTGTTTTTCTATTCCTTCTAAAGAACTATTTAAAACAGCACTTTTTATGGCAAAGTATCCAATAATCAGCAAACAAATGTAACTTATAATCAAAAAGAATTCAATGCCTTTGATTCTTTCATTTTTTCCTTCGAATAAGGCAGTTTTAAAAAATGCCATAAATTAGGTGTGACCTCCAATTCAATAGTATTATCTATATTTGTTTAAAAGAAAAAAGAAAATTGATAAAAATAAAATATAATATATTTTTATAATTTAATTGAATATGTTTGAAAATCAATGTATATAAAGAAAAATAAACCTATATTTAAATAGGAGTTAAACATTATTATTATATCATAATAAAGCTATAATTTTGAATTTCTAAAAGATGTGGTAAAATTAGATTAAGTCAGTTTCTGAGCAGTTATACAAATAATTTCTAAGACATAATTCAATAGTATTCAGACATTGATGTTCTTTTAAGGTAAATAATTTAAATTAAACGATCTTTGGAGGTTTTTGAATAATGATTGGAGATAATATTATTGTTTTAGATAAGGTTCCTTCTACTAATAAATTTTTAAAAGACAATTGGCAAAAATTTCCTTCCGAAACAGTTGTATGGGCGCTTGAACAGACTGAAGCATACGGTAGAAAGAAGGATAAATGGTATGCACCTTTTGGAGGATTATGGTTTTCGGTCTTATTTAAACCTCGTAAGAGACCTTTGATTCCTTATTATTATGTTAGAATGTATTCTTTAGCTGTTGTAGATTTGTTAAAAAGAAGATACAATCTCGAAGCAATTATTAAATGGCCAAATGATATCTTAGTAGATGAGAAAAAAATCTGTGGTATTTTAGGAGAAAGTATCTACAGTGGAGATAAACCAAGTTGTGTTATTGTTGGTGTCGGTATGAATGTAAATAATGATCTTACTGAAGATTTATCATCTTCTGCTGTTTCTTTAAAACAATTAATTGGAAAGGAAGCTACTCTAAATAAAATCCTTAGGGAAATAAATCATATTGCTTATCATTCATATTATTTAAAATATTTTAAGCCTAAAACTATTTCAAACTTAACGAAAATTTGGATTAATAATTTAAATATTAAAAAAGGTGATAAAATTAGATTAAAAACGTTATCTGGTAAAATTGTGATTGGAGAGTTAGTAGATATTAAATCAGATTATCTAAAAATTCTAGATGATAAAGGCGAAATAAAAGAATACAATTCCGGGGAAATTAGTGTTATAATTTAATAAATAAAGCACTAGAGGAGGTTAGTAATGGCAATTCATGTACTAATTGAAGAAGATAAGATTCAGAAAAAGGTTAGAGAAATTGGGAAAAATATCACAGATTATTATAAAGATAAAACAGATGAAATTATTGCTGTTTGTGTTTTGAAAGGTTCTGTAAATTATTTTAGTGATTTAGTTAAAAATATAGATTTAGATGTAATTTATAACTTTATTCAAGTTTCTAGTTATTCTGGAGAGATTACTACTGGTGTAGTTAAAGTAAAAAGTTGGTTGGATGAGCCTTTAGAAAATAAACATGTTTTGATTGTAGAAGATATTATAGACACCGGAAATACTTTGAAATATATTATTAAATATCTTCAGAGGCAGAATCCGCTTTCAATCGAAGTTACTTCCATTGTTGTAAAAAAAGCGCATGAACATGGTATTGATGTTAAATTTCCAGGCTTTTCTATTGAAGATAAATTTGTTGTTGGTTATGGTTTGGATTATGAAGAAAAATATAGAAATCTTCCATATATTGGCTATATTATCTGAGGAGGTAGAAAGAGATGAACATTGAAGAATATGTAAGAAAGGTTCGAGAAGCTGCTAAGTATATTCGAGATAAAATAGATAAGAAACCAAATATTGCTATTATCTTAGGTTCGGGTTTAGGCAAAATTGCAGATAACTTAAAAAATGCGATTTCTATTCCGTATTCTGAGATTCCAAATTTTCCTCGTTCAACTGCTCCTGGACATAAAGGTGAACTCTTAATTGGAGAATTACAGAATAAAACAGTTATGTTAATGAACGGAAGATTTCATTATTATGAAGGATATTCTATGAAAGAGGTTACATTTCCAATTAGAGTAATGCAGGAAATGGGGATTGAATATTTGATAGTTACTAACGCTGCGGGCACTCTTAACCCTGATTTTCAAGTGGGCATACCTTGCATAATAACTGATCAGATTAACTTCTTTGGAGACAATCCATTAATGGGTCCGAATTATGATGAATGGGGTCCGAGATTTCCAGATATGACAGAAGTATATACAAAGTCCTTAGTTAATGAAGCATTTAAAGCCGCAAAAAAATTGAACATTCCAATTTATTCAGGAGTTTACTTGGGATTAAGTGGTCCAACATTTGAGACACCCGCTGAAATGAGGATGATGAGAAACTTTGGTGCAGATTTAGTAGGGATGTCAACTGTTCCAGAGGCTATTGTTGCTAGACATGCAGGGATAAAACTCTTGGGTATTTCCGCAATTACTGATAAAGCTGTACCAGAACAACTACAAGAAGTTAGTGCAGAAGAAGTATTAAGGGTTGCAGAAGAAACTGGAGGAAAAATTGCAGATATTATCATGGAAGTAATAAAATCTTTGTGATTTTTACAGGGGTTTATTTATTTCCTTCAATTTTTATTAGAGGGTGTTTATCTTGAAAAAGATTTTCTCAACAATCCTTTTTTTAATATTGTTTGTGCATATCTTTTCTTTTTATGATATGTATGATTATTTATTTATGAAGCCAGGTACGCATTTTGAATATAATGCAAACCACCTAGGAGAAATGGGGTTTGAAATATATACTGTTTATAAATACCCTCTAATGGATTCAAATAAACTGCTTGAGTCTGTTTGGTCACAACCAAGGTCTTTGATTGGTGGACAGATGGCAGTAGAGTCTAGTTATTACACTCATGCAATTTCTTCATCACAAGCTATGGGATTGTTGCAATTAAAAAATACTACTGCAACAGATGTTTATGTTTACAACTTATTTGATCCATATGATAACTTAAAAGGTGCTTTAGAGTATCATGGATATCTTAGAAGGTTGTTTAATGATGAAAAATTGCAATTGGTAGCTTACCATGACGGACCTACAGCTGTTATGGCTGGGGTTATTTCGCCTGGTGGAGAAGCCTATTATCAAAAAGTAAAAAAGGCTCAAGAATCTTATAAAAATACCAAAATATATTCTCCTTATTTTTTAAAAGGCGGTATTTATTTTGATAAGAATCGTGTTTTAACCACTGATTTGGCAGGAGGTATTGCTTATCGTAAACTTGAACTATATGGAGATGTATCATTAGGTATAAATACAAATCAATTAATTGATTCAAACACTAATTTTTTAGATTTTGGATTTGATTATTCTTTACTTTATGCGCCAAGGACCTATTTTGCCTTTGGGTTTTCAGGGGACCCATTACCTAGTAACTTGATTTTTAGAATAGGATTTCCTTGGCAAAATTTTATTTTGACTGTGTTTGATAATCCACAGATAATATACAAACATCAGTTGACAAAAAACTTTGCTACAAGAATCTCTTTAAGTACTGATAAGCTACTCCTTTCCGGATATTATACTATTTCAAACTTAGATTTATTTGTGGGTTATGAGATTTTTGATAAAAGTATAAATGTTGGATTTAGAATAAGATAGAGGGAGTATACTATGGAGCAATTTCTAGTTAAAATTAAGGAATGGTGGAATAAACAAGAAAAAGAAAGAAAAAGAATTTATATAGTTTCTATTGTGGCTGTTATTGTTTTGATAATAGTTTTTTCAATGATCGCATCAAAGAAAAAATACACATTTTTGATAGGTGGACTGGATCAAGCAAGTTCAGGAAATATTATTCAAAAACTCGAAGAAATGGAAATTATATATAAGGTAGATAGTGCGGGTAATATATATGTTGCAGATCAGAATGTTGCTGAATTACGAATGAAATTGGCCTCCCAAGGTATTATAGGTTTTAACGTTCAGGGGTACGAACTTTTACGAGAGCAAGGTTTTGGAGCAACTAGCTATGATAAACAAGTTAATTATCAAATTGCTTTAGAAGGTGAGCTCACTAAAAGTATTTCTTCTCTGCAGGGTATTAAAGCTGCTCGAGTTCATTTGGTTATTCCACCGAGAACTTATTACCAAGTTGGCGATAATCCTGAGCCTTCTGCATCTATTCTTTTAATATTAAATCCAGGAGTAACAATAACTTCTGATCAGGTTAAGGCTATTATTAATCTAGTTTCTGGTTCAGTTCAGGGTTTAAAACCTCAAAACGTGAAAGTTGTAGATAATTATTCTAGAGATCTTAGCTCTCAAGTTATGATTGGTGAGGGAATTGAAAGCGCTAATTCAAAGTTTAAATTAAAAACGGAAGTAGAAAACTATTATTCTAAAAAACTTGAAAGTAGTTTACAATCAGTTTTTGGCTTGGGAAATGTAGTCGTTGTTTCAGAGATAGATCTTAATTGGGAAAAAATTGAGCAGGAAGAACGAAAGGTGGAACCTGTTGTAGAAGAAGAGGGCATTATTTTAAGTCAACAAACCCGTACTGAGCAAAGTGGGAATCGTTCTACTGTAAGTGGTGTTCCTGGCGTTGATTCAAATATTCCACCCTATACTTATCAAACACCTCAAGATTCTGGAGACTATTATAGTAAATCAGATATCATTACAAATTATGACGTGAATGAAATATATAGAAAAACTGTTGAAGACAAACAAGGTCAGATTTCTAATAAAAGTTTTACAGTTTTCATTGATTTTTCTAGTATAGGAATAGAAAATTCTGAAGATTTGAAAGCTCAAATAAGAAAAAGTGTTTCAACAGCTTCAGGTACACCTGAAGCTAATATATCTATTCTAGACGTACCTTTTAATAGGGAAAGTGAGATTCTAAGAGCTCAAATTGAAAATGAGCTGCTACAAAAGAGGAAAAGAATTGCAAACATTACTATTTTAATAATATCTTTGATAGTTTTAGTAGTATTAGTTATTATTGTTAATAGGATTGTAAAATCCAGGAAAGCTGCAAAATTGATTGAAGAAAGAAAGAAGCAACTAGAGTTACAGGCAGAAGAGGTAATGAAAGAAACCGGTAGAGTACCTGCTGAATTGACTCCAGAGCAACAAATGATAAAAGAAATTGGAGAACTTGTTGATTCTAAACCGGAAGAAGTTGCAGATATTATTAAGATATGGCTTAGAAGTCAGTAGTCCATTAGATAAGCTGAAAATTAATTTTTGAGGAGAATTTAACATGGCTGAAAGAGGAAAAGGTTTGAATGGTGTAAAAAAGGCTGCGATAATGTTAGTTCTTTTAGGACCTGAGAAAGCTAGTAAAGTACTTAAAAAATTAGATGATGCAGAAGTAGAAGAATTGACTTTGGAGATAGCTAATTTGGAAAAAATAGATGAAGAAACTCAAAAAGCTATTTTATCGGAGTTTTATGAGTACGCAAAAGCGAAAGACTATTTGAGTACTGGTGGCGTTGAATATGCAAAAAAACTTCTAGAAACAACATTTGGTCCTGAAAGAGCAATAGATATTATAGATAGGCTTGTTTCAAATTTACAAGTCAAACCTTTTGATTTCCTTAGAAAAGTTGACGTTGCCCAGTTAGTAAACGTTTTACAAAATGAACACCCTCAGACTGTGGCTTTAATTCTTTGCTACCTTCCACCTCAAGTTGCTGCTAAGGTAATCGCAGAGCTTCCAGAATATTTACAGGTTGACGTAATAAAAAGGATATCTACCATGGATTCATCAAATCCTGATATCGTCAAGGAGATTGAAAATAAATTAAAAGATAGATTATCTGCTTTCACCGTTCAATCTTTTTCTCAGGTTGGAGGAATCGATATTTCTGCAGAAATTATGAACAATATTGATAGAGCTATGAGTAATAAAATTTTTGAAAAGTTGTCAGAAAGAGATCCAAGATTGTCTGATGAGATAAGAAGAAGAATGTTTGTATTTGAGGATATCACCAAGTTAGATGACAGATCTATTCAAAGAGTATTGCGTGAAGTTGATAGTAAGGATTTAACTCTTGCGTTGAAAGGTGCTTCTGAAGAAGTAAAAGATATTATTTTCAGAAATATGTCTAAGAGAGCTGCTCAGATTGTTCAGGAAGAATTGGATTATATGGGACCTGTAAGAGTTAGAGATGTTGATGAAGCTCAACAAAGAATTGTTAATATAATAAGAAAGCTTGAAGAAAGTGGAGAAATCATTATTAGAGGCGGGGCGGGTGAAGAGTTAATTGAATAAAAGGATTATCAACAACAAATATGTTGTTTTGGATAAAACTTTTGAAATAGAAACTGAAAATACTCAAGTTGATAAAGTTGGAGATATAAAAAAACAGGAAGAATTGTTAAAATCAGAAATTATTAAAAAGGCTCATAAAGATAGCGAAAAAATTATTGAATCAGCAAGAAATGAAGCAGCAAAAATTCTTGAAAAAGCTAAGTTAGATGCACAAAAAATTATGCAAGAACAGATTGAAAGTTCTAATAAAAAGCGAAAGATTTTAGAAGAAGATCTTAAAAAAGTTAATGAAGAAATGAGAAGAATCGCCAATGAATATAACATATATGTGAATGAGCTATCGAATCAAGCACGGATTTTTTGTGAAGAAGTAATTAAAATTGTTGTAGGGAAATATTTTGAAGAGACCGTTACGTTTCCTGATTGGATAGAAAAGGTATTTAATGATTTACAAAGCAAATTGTATATGTTTAAAGATGCTACACTAAAAGTAAGTCCTAGCTTTAATAAAGAGTTTCTATCAATAATTATTAAGGTTTTTGGAGATAGTTTTCAGATTGTAGAAGATGCGTCATTAAGTGATAATCAAATATTCTTAGATACAAATCAAGGCATTTTTGATCTTAGCCCACAAACTTTTATAAAAGATTTATTAAATATATTGGAAGTGGCTTTAAATGAAGAAGGTAACTTTTGAAAATTCTTTAAAGAGTTTTGAAAAAAAGATTGAAAGTCGCCCTTTGTTTGCTCAATTAGGAAAGGTAAGCAGAATTATAGGGGTTACTATCGAATCAACTGGTCCAAATTCAGCAATTGGTGATCTTTGTAAGATTAAATTAAGAGATGGAACAACAGTTTTGGCAGAAACTGTTGGTTTTTCTGATAACAAAGTTTTGCTGATGCCTTTAGAAGATGTTGGAGGGTTATATGTAGGTGCTCCCGTTGAAAAAGTTGAAGATAAGATTACTATTAAAGTGGGTACAGATCTTTTAGGGCATGTATTGGATGGAATAGGAAGACCAATAGATGGAAACAAAATAAAGCATTATGAAAATAAAAGTATATATTCTTCTGCACCAAATCCGTTAGTTAGAAAACGAATTAAAGAACCATTATCTGTAGGAGTAAGGGCAATTGATGGTTTTTTAACGTTAGGAAAAGGTCAAAGAATAGGAATTATGGCTGGAAGTGGTGTAGGTAAAAGTACACTTCTTGGAATGATTGCCAGAAATACCTCAGCTGATATAAACGTCATAGGATTAATAGGCGAACGTGGAAGAGAAGTCAGGGAGTTTATCGAAAAAGATTTGGGTGAAGAAGGGCTTAAAAGATCGATATTAGTTGTTTCTACTTCTGATTCTCCTGCTTTATTACGTGTTAAAGCTTTATATACTGCAACTACAATTGCTGAATATTTTAGGGATTTGGGCTATGATGTTTTAATGATGGTCGATTCTATTACTAGATGGGCTATGGCACAAAGAGAAATAGGCCTTTCTATTGGAGAACCTCCGACTACACGAGGTTATACACCCAGTGTATTTGCAAATATGCCTAAAATATTGGAAAGGGCAGGCAATTCTGTAGATGGAAGTATGACTGCAATCTATACGGTTTTAGTTGAAGCTGATGATATGAACGATCCTATTGGGGATTCAGTTAGAAGCATAGTTGATGGGCATATAGTACTTTCTAGAAAACTTGCTGATTCTTCACATTATCCACCAATTGATATTTTAGCAAGTGTAAGCAGGCTGATGACTGAAGTTGCTGATAAGGAACATTTGGAAGCCTCTAAATTTATCAAGGATATTTACGCTAGTTACATAGACTCAAAGGATCTAATCGAAGTTGGGGCATATAAAAAGGGATCTAACCCAAAGGTGGATGTTGCCTTAGCTGAGATAGAAAATATTAACAATTTTTTAAGACAAGATATTTATGAAAAAACTGATTACAAAGAAACTTTAGCGATGTTGATTGACATACAAAATAGGTGTAAGAAGATGTTAGATCAAAATTAATCAACGTATTGTAAATATTTACTAATTTTGTTACGTTTTTAAATTGGAGGAATAATATGTATATGAATGCAGAGATTACTATTTTATTATACGTTGGGTTAATAATTGTGTTGTTAATGATAATACGATTACTTGGTAGGAAATTTTTGAAACCTGTTAAGTATAGGAAATTAAAAGAGAGTGTATCTGCTTATTTGTATTTATTACCTTCGTTTGTAGTATTAGGACTTTTTGTGTTTTGGCCAATTATATATTCATTTTATCTAAGTTTTTTTAAGTGGGACTTTCAAAACCAGGATAATCCGATATTTATTGGATTTGAAAACTACATAAAACTATTTAAGCTAGATAAACCTATTTCTATTTCATTTAACTCCGCCTTTTTTAATACTCTTCTTTTAGTTATGAGTTTTATTTTTTTTATGCATCTTATTTTTGATTATAAAAAAATAGAAAAAAGATATCAAAAAAACCTTGTAATAATAATGAGTTGTTTGGGAATAATAGCTTTATTTTTGGCAAATTCTGTTAATTACTTAAGTATAGTTATTTCAATAATTCAATTGATCATCTATACTTTCTTGATAGTATCAGATTTCGTAACCCAAAAATCAAATAAAACGTTTTTAAAGCTTCTTTTATTTGTTGCTTTTTATGCCTTTTTTTATTGGTTTGGAGTGCCCGAGATTATTAGCTTTTTATTGTTAGCTAAACAACAATCACTATTTATAAAGGCTATATGGAATACTACATATTATGTTTTATTGTCAACACCTATTACAATATTTTTAGCTTTAATTGTTGCACTGTTGCTGAATCAAAAGGTACGCGGAAAGGCATTCTTCCGTACTATTTATTTCATTCCTTTTGTAACCAGTGTGGTTGCAGTCTCTTTAGTATGGCAATGGCTTTTTAATGATAATGGATTAATAAATTACTTTTTGATTCAGTTAGGGTTTTCTAAAGTAAGTTGGTTAAAAGATCAGGCCTATACCATTCCAACTGTCGCTATTATTTCTATTTGGAAGATGGTAGGTTATTATTCAATTATCTTTTTATCGGGATTACAAAACATTGATCAAAGTTATTATGAAGCTGCTGAAGTTGATGGCGCGTCTCCTTTTCAGAAGTTTAGATTCATTACATTGCCTCTTCTTTCTCCAACAACATTTTTTATAATTATTGTAGCAATGATAGGGGCTTTTAAGGTTTTTGATGAAATTTTTATTCTATATGTAGGTATGCCAGGACCGTACAATAATAGTGGTATGACTTTGGTTTATTATATATACGATAAATTTTATAATCAGCAAAGAATGGGAGAAGCAAGCGCAGCTGCGTATGTATTGTTTGGAATTACATTAGTTTTCACATTTTTTCAAATGCGTGCAAGCAAAAAAAAGATATATTATGATTCCTGAAGGAGGTAACCTTCTTGAACTATAGCAATTTTTTAAAGACAATGTGGAAATTGGTTGTATATCTCCTTTTATCTGCGGGAGCTATTATGATGTTATTACCCTTTGCTTGGATGATTGTTACTTCATTAAAAGCGCCAAGCGAAATTAATGAATGGCCACCTACGTGGTCTACAAAAAATTTTAAAAAAGAATGGACGTTAAATTTACAAGTTGCCCCTTCGTCGTATGATATCAGACGGGGTTTGAGTTTAGAGGAGTTTAGAACGTTAGCGGTCGAAGAAAAGCATAATCCATATAGGTTAGTTTATAATATTGAAGGTGATTATGTTAGAAGAGGCCAGTTTGAAATATTGCTTAGAAATATTAATTATTCTGAGAGTTCTGATGTAGAAACATTATTATCAAACATTTTTGAATATATAAAAAATCTTGAATTAAGAGATGATCTTAAAAGTATATTGTCTAAAGAGGCTTATACGTTAGAGAATTTTGAAACTATCTATTACAGTCTCTTTTCAAAATCAGATGGTTATTACAGGCAAACGTTGACTATAAGAAGGGTTCAGCAAACTCTAACAAAAATAACTGATTTTATCAACTTAACTTTAGAAAGAAACATAAATCTTCTTCCTTATTTTAGGGTTACCCCTGCAATGGATGCTATAGAAATAGAAAAAATAGAAAGTTCCAAACAAATATTTATTGATTATCTTACAAATATTAGAGAAGAGGCTAACTCGATAAATCAACAATTAAGTCAATATAAACCAGAATTGAGGCTGGTAAAACAGCAAGAAGTAGAAGAAATTGTGGAATTACTTGTAAACTTTTTATCAAAAGTAGACACATTTGAGGATGATATTCTACGCAACACAAACACTTTAATTCAACGTAACATCTATAATCCTCTGATTGAAGAAGTTAATTCCTTGATTTTTTATGTTTATTTTCAAAACGAGTATCGCCAAATACAGGATAAAACACTTGACAAAGTTTATATTTCCTTTCAAGTTCCGACTAAGCAAGATAAATATAATAATCTCATAAACGATTTGGAAAATATGAATTTTCCAGAATATTTTAAAGTAATAGTGAGAGATCTTGCGAGCCCTAAAAATATTAATTCTTTGAACAAAGAAGTTGTGTCATATTTTGAAAGAATGTTTGTCAGTGAAGTTGAACACAGTTTAGCACAAGAACCTACCGAAGTACAAACTTGGGTTAATATATTAAGGACCCTAGTAAACAGAGGAGTTACTCTTGAAAATGCGAAAAGTGTTCTTTCTCAAGGTGAATATAATTTTCTTATACAAAATGTGGTAAATAAACAAGCAGAGTTTGAAAGTATTTTGAAAAAGAGGACAGAATATGATAAAATTATTAAAGAATTTGATGTATTTTACATTGATTCAACATCAAAAGTTAAGATCGATCAAGCTCCTTCTTTTATAGATAAAATCTTGTTTAAAGACAATTCCAGGATTGAAATATATACAAACAATGTACCTTCAGTTTGGTTAGTCGATGAAGAGCCATATAGTAAAGTTGGTTTTAGTTTTTCTCAAAGATTAGCAAATGTATTTCAAAATTATGTTGATGCATGGAATTCTGCTCCCTTTTCTAGATATTATATAAACACTATCTTTGTAGCTTTAGTAACTACATTGTTAGAGGTTATTTTTGCTTCAATGGCCGCTTTTGCTTTTGCAAAATTAAACTTTTGGGGAAAAAATGCCATTTTTACTATATTTTTAGCTACTATGATGGTTCCTGGTGAGGTGCTATTAGTACCTAACTATATAACTATTAGCAAATTCTCATGGATAGACAGTTATTATGCATTGATAGTTCCGTGGGTTATTAGTGTGTTTGCTATTTTTTTAATTAGACAACAGTTTATGACAATTCCAAATGATTTATGGGATGCAGCTAAGATAGACGGTTCAAGTAGTTGGAGGTTTTTATGGACCGTAATGGTACCTTTAAGCAAACCCGCAATTTTAACGGGTGGATTGTTAAAGTTTGTTGGTAGTTGGAATGCTTTTCTATGGGTTTTAATTGTAACAAAAAGCCCTGAAATGAGAACCCTTGCTGTGGGTTTACAAAATTTCAGGACTGATGCGGGTGAGATTTACAATCTGCTTATGGCTGCTTCTACATTTTCTATGATTCCAGTAGTCATATTGTTCTTGTTTTTACAACAGTATTTTGTGGAGGGAATATCAAGAACTGGACTGAAAGGGTAAGCAAGTTTACTTTAATGGGATGTGTAAAACGTGCCTTTCATTGATTTAGAAGGTAAAAAAACTAAAAAAAATATTTTTCATAAGAATAATAATAATTTTTTTTCCTATTTGTGGAGGACTTTTGTGTTGCTTGCCTTAATATTTATTATTTTTTTCATGGTTTACCAAATAATGAGATTAGTTATGTATTATCATTCTTTAAAAAATGAATATGAAAGTTTAGCTTCAAAAAAAATTGAGTTACAAAAAAAGATTGAAGAAAGAGAACAAATTATCTCCTCTTTAGAGGATGAATTGAAGAAAAAAGGAGTACTGCTTAATGATGGAGGATTTTATCAAATGGATATTCACAACATCCCATGACCCTTGTGAGAAACAGGTTCATAAGGCTATGGAACTAGCTACAAAATATAACGGGATCTATTACGAAAGAAAAAATTTAAAGAATTATTTGAAAAACATTGACAGTTATTTTGTTGTAAATAAAAATTTAACAGTAGATTGTAAGTGGAAGGATGGAAGATTGTTTTTCCATCCTTCTGTTTCGAAAATACGACTTAATAATTATTTAAAAAATGGGAATGATTATTTGATAGAATCGGTGAAACCTGATGCAAATGATGTAGTTTTGGATTTGACATTAGGACTTGGCAGTGATGCTCTTCTACTAGGTTATTTTTGTAGAGAAATAATAGGTATTGAGGCTTCATTTCCAATATATTTAGTTGTAAAAGAGAGTATAAATGCATATCAATTTGATGAATTATGGCTGAAAGAATCTTCTAAAAAAATCAAAATATATCATGAAAATTACAAAGAATTTATAAAGAAGCAAGATGACAATTGCTATGATATTGTGTATTGTGATCCAATGTTTGAAAATCCTCAATTAAAATCAAATTCTATTAATCCTCTAAGAAAGTTCGCAAATTATGATAAGATAGACAAAATTGATTTAGAGAATATGATTAGAATTTCCAAAAAAAGAGTAGTAGTTAAGGCTCGTATTTATGACTCTATTTGGGATGAGTTTCAATTTGATTTGAAAATAGGGAGCAAAAAAAGTGGTGTTATTTTTGGAGTGATTGAAAAGAAATGAACAACAAAGATAAGGTTTTAATAATCACGGGACCTACAGCTGTTGGAAAAACAGAAATTTCAATAAAAGTAGCCCAGCAATTAAACGGTGAAATAGTTTGTTTAGATTCAAGACAGGTTTATAAAGATTTAAAAATTGGGACATCGTTTCCTGATGAACAAGCAATGAAATTGGTAAAACATCATTTGTTTGGATTTGTTGAATTAGACCAACATTTTACTGCTTATGATTATAAACTGGTCGCAGAAAAAACAATTAATGAGATAATTATGAATAATAGAATTCCAATACTAGTGGGAGGAACTGGTCTATATATAGATGCTCTTCAAAAGGGTTTTTTAAATGTTAAATCTGATTATGGTGTAAGAACTCATCTTAGAAAACTAGAAAATGAAAATCCAGGAGTACTTAGAAAAATTTTAACTGATATAGACCCTGAAAGTGCTTTAAGAATACATCCAAACGATATTAAGAGAACGATAAGAGCTATTGAGATATACATTGTTACAGGGAAAAGAATGGGAGAATTAATAAAGTATGAAGGACCTGAGCGACCAAAATATGACTATGAAATAATTGTTTTAGATAGAGATAGAAAAGAATTACATGAAAGAATTAATTTGAGAGTTGAGAAAATGCTTGAAGAGGGACTTATTGAAGAAGTCAAAAAAATACTAGAAGCAGGGTTTTCAAAAAATTTAAATTCACTAAATACAATTGGATATAAAGAAGTGATAAAATATTTAGAAGGTGAATTAGATTATGATACAATGGTACATAAAATAAAGGTAAATACCAGGAACTATGCTAGAAGACAGATAATTTATTTTAGAAGATTTGAAGACGCATTGTGGTTAAATTTGAGTGAAATTTCTGAAGATTATGCTATAAGAGAAATTATTCTTAAAATAAAACAACAAAAATAGGGGTGATAAAAGTGGCTGAAAAATTTAACTTGCAGGATAGATTTTTGAATATTTTACGTATCAATAAGATAGAAGTTAAAGTATATTTAGAAGGGGGATTTCAAACCAGCGGTATAGTTAGATCTTTTGACGATTATACTATTCTTTTAGAGAAAAGCGGCGAGCAATCACTAGTTTATAAGCATGCTGTAAAAATGATGGTCCCTTCTAAATACATCAAGTTATTTCAAGACACTCCAACAGGCACTAACGAGTAGTATTAGCTAGTTTTTTACTTATTTTGTGTTTATTTTTATAGTCTTTTTTTGATTTTATCTAATATATTATAAAAGAAAAATTTGGAGGGATTAAGTTTGATAAAGAAATATATTTCTATCTTTTTTATTTTGGTGGTTGTTTCATTATCTTTATATGCACAACTTTTTCAACTACCAATTAAAAATTCTTACATTACTGCAGCATTTGGTGAATATAGGAATACAGGGCCAGTTTCCCATTTTCATTTGGGTATAGATTTTTCAACTTTTGGAAGGACAGGACTTCCGGTTTATTCTGGTGGAGACGGATACCTGTATAAAGTATGGATAAATGATAATCTATATGGAAACGCTGTTTTTATAATGCATGAAGATACAGGTTTAATAACTGGTTATGCTCATCTTCAAAGTTTTTCTGACAAAATTTCCAGATATGTGGATCTTGTTAGCGAAGAATTTGGTAATCAAAGAATTGAAATAGTATTTCCCACAGGAGAAATACCAATAAAAGCCAACGAAATTATAGCAAACTCAGGGGCTACCGGAGAAGCGACAGCCCCTCATTTACATTTTGAAGTGCTAGAAGAGACTTCTGAGGGGCAAATCATTTATGATGCTTTAGAATTTTTAGAGTATCAAGAGACTAGATCAAAACAATTAGAGCTTATACAAATTCGTTCTAATAATAAGTATTTTGATATTTCTGATAATCAGGAAAATATAGTAGAATATGCAGGTGTTTATCCTAAAATTGATGTTAGAGTTAGAGAAAAGTTGGGAGATAACTCAACTATAGTTCCAAAAAAGGTATCCCTATACATAAATGATATCTTAACTTATAAAGTCGATTTTAGTAAGTTAAAAGAAGATGAGGTATATAACGCCGATATTATTTATGCTTACGCTTCTACAGCATCTGTTTACTGGATTAAAATGTATTCTGATTACAACATGACTCCAATAGTTGTTAATGATTTTTCTGCATTTTCACATAATACTTCTGGAGATTTGAGAGGTAAAATAGTTTTAGAAGATTTTTGGGGAAATGAGAAAACATATAATATAAAGTTTGTAAAACCATATTAATAAGAATTTCAAAAAGTTAATCTAATGTTTCTCTTTAATGGTTGACGAATCATTTTTTTTTGATATAATTAGAGTCGGATTTTTGTTTATTGTCGAATTTCAAATCAACTTGTTTAATAAAAATGGGATTTTAAATTTATGATGGTTCTAGGTCATAGTTTTTCCCATTCTTTGGTGCAAGTACCGAAAAGTTAAAGAAATTAAGAGTCAGTAAAGATTAGGATTGAAAAGGTATTATGTAAAAAATCAAATATGAAAAATATATCTATTTCAGATTTTAGAATTTCTAATGTTGGTAAGAAGATAAGATAATAGGAGGACGAATAATGAAGAAAATGCTCTTTACAAGTGAAAGCGTAACAGAAGGACATCCAGACAAAATCTGTGATCAAATTTCTGATGCAATACTTGATACATTGTTAGAAAAAGAACCTAAAGATAATAGAATAAATGTACGGTCTGCTGTTGAAACCCTTGTTACTAGAGGTTTAGTTGTAGTGACTGGTGAGATTAGGACAAGCGCTTATGTAGATGTACCTACAGTTGCAAGGAATACGGTTCTTGAGATAGGTTACAACAGGGCTAAGTTTGGTTTTGATGGTGAAACATGTGCAGTAGTAACTGCAATAGAAGAACAATCTCCAGATATTGCTATGGGAGTAGATAAATCTTTTGAATCAAAAACCAAAAAAGATAAGATAGATCCGTATGATCGCATTGGAGCTGGAGACCAAGGAATTATGTTTGGATATGCAACAAACGAAACAGATGTTTATATGCCAATGCCTATTGTCTTAGCTCATAGACTTGCACGAAGGTTATCTGAAGTAAGGAAGTCAAAGGTAGTAGAATTTTTAAGGCCAGATGGAAAAACACAAGTTACAGTTGCATATGACGAGAATTTTAAACCTGTTGCAATAGATACAATTTTAATATCTGCACAACATGCACCCGATGTTACACGGCAAGAACTAGAAGAGGGAATTAAGAAATATGTGATTGAACCTGTTATTCCTCAAGAACTTATTACAAAAGATACCAAGATATTAATCAATCCTACCGGAAGATTTGTTATCGGAGGACCTCAGGCAGATACAGGTTTAACTGGAAGAAAAATAATAGTTGATACCTATGGAGGTTGGGCTCCTCATGGTGGAGGTGCTTTTTCTGGGAAAGATCCTACAAAGGTTGATAGATCTGCAACTTATATGGCTAGATATGTGGCAAAAAATTTAGTTGCTAGTGGTGCTGCTGAGGAAGTCTTAATTCAGTTGTCTTATGCTATAGGTGTCGCTCAACCAGTTTCTATAAATATAGATACAAGAGGAACAGCAAAAGTAGATGAAGAGAAAATTTATAAAGTAGTTCGAGAAATATTCGATTTTAGGCCTGCTGCTATTATCGAAAATTTAAACCTACTTCAACCTTTTTATAAAAAAACAGCTGCATATGGACATTTTGGAAGAGACGACTTTGAATTTCCATGGGAGAAGTTAGATAAAGTTAAAGAATTGAGAAGTGCTCTAGGGTTATAAATAATTCTATTATTTATAATGGGTCCAGGGCGGAGCCCTCACCCCTCGCTGGTACAAGTACCGAAAAAGATAAAGAAATAAAGATTTTATAAAAATAGAATCTGAATTTATAAAAAGAGTATTCAAAATTAGAGAATTTAGAAATGAATATTTTCTAGAAGTAAGCATTGAATTTATAACGGGTCCAGGGCGGAGCCCTCACCCCTTGCTGGTACAAGTACCGAAAAAGATAAAGAAATAAAGATTTTATAAAAATAGAATCTGAATTTATAAAGTGAGTTTTTCAAAATAATAAGGAGGTAGAATTAAGTGCCAAACTCAAAATCTGCGGAAAAAAGAGTTAAACAATCTGAAAAAAGAAGGATTAAGAATAGAGGATATATGAAGAGAATTAAAGAAATACAAAAAGAGATAGATAAAAGCATCAAAGCAAATGTAGAAAAAGAAAAAGTTGCACAACTATTGGATAAAGCATTTAAAATTATTGATACAGCCCAATCAAAGGGAGTTGTTCATAAAAATTATGCAGCTAGAAAGAAATCACAATTACATCGAAAGGTTAAACAATATTTGGGTGAAACAAAGCCAGTTAGCGAGAATACAGCAGAGACAGAAGTCGCTAATTAATTATACTATTTTCACCTTATCACATTGAGACGTAAATGGGGACTTCCCTTTATTAAGAGAGAGGAGTAAGTTGGATTATTCTTTTTTAGGAAAATATCAAATATATACTAAAGAAATTAATTTTTTCCCAATTGACTGGTCTAAAATTTTTTGTAACAATAAAAAGCTTATTGTAGAAATCGGGTTTGGTGGAGGAGAATTTTTAGTTGGTTTAGCAAAAAAATATCCAGAATTTAATTATATTGGGATTGAAACATCATTAATTTCTTGTTATAAAATTCAAAAGAAGATTTTTACCTCTAATTTGAGTAATATTAGGATAATTTTAGAAGATGCAAGGTTTGCTATTCGAGAATTTTTCTCAGATGATTCAATTTATAAGGTAATTGTCAATTTTCCATGTCCTTGGCCTAAGAAAAAACATTCAAAAAAAAGGCTTTTTACAGGGGATTTTATCGATACTTTATCATCTGTTTTAGAACCTAATGGAGAAGTGTTATTAACAACTGATGTTCAATGGTATGCTCAAGAAGTTAAAAATGGATTCATGCGCAATGGTTGCTTTGATGTTAGTCCCTTAAAAACCAACTTTGAAATGCCTATAAAAACCAGATATGAAGCAAAATGGGAAACTGAGGGAAGATCTAAATTTTTGTTGATTTCTAGAAAAAAAAGTAAAAAACCAATTCGAAGATTAATAGAGGGAGAAAATATATTGTCACATAAGAAAATAAAATCAATTAATTTATCGAAGTTAAAGTCTTTGAAAAATTATAAATACAAACATGCAGATACAGTTTTCTTTGTAAGTGATGTATATAATAATTGTAGCAATCCAGAGAGTAACTATCTTTTGAAAATTTTTAGTAACGATAACGGTTTTTTTCAATCTTTTTTTATTGAGGTTTCAAAAGGTAATAATAATTGGTTAGTTAAATTAGATGATATAGCAAAAGCTTATAGGACTCCGGCCGTTAAAGAAGCTGTAAACAAAATAGCTGAGGAGTTAGAAGAATAATGGTTAAAGTTACTGTCTTAGGTGGTGGAAGTTGGGGTACAGCAATATCTCTTATGTTATTAAATAATGGTCATCAGGTGAAAATTTGGGATAGAAGTAAAGAAGTACTGTCCCTTATTGATGAAGGCGAAAATTTACGTTATTTACCAGGAGTTAGAATACCTCATAGCATTATAACAGAACCCGATATAAATAGAAGCTTAGAGCATGCAGATATTGCTGTGATAGCTATTCCTGTTCAGTATATAAGAACGGTATTAAATAGCATAGATAAATCCAAACTAAAACGTAAAACGATATTTGTTAATCTTTCGAAAGGAATGGAAATTAGCTCATTAAAACTTCCACAATATATTTTTAAAGAGATTATTGGAGATTTCAATTATTGTACATTGAGTGGTCCAAGTCATGCCGAAGAAGTTTCAAGAGGCGTACCTACTAGCGTTGTTGTAGCAAGTAAAAAGAGACGAATGAACGAGTATATTCAAAAAATATTTAGCAGTAAAACATTTAGAGTATACTCTAATGAAGATTTAATTGGAGTTGAAATTAGTGGTGCAGTCAAGAATATCTATGCGATAGGCGCAGGGGTTATAGATGGTTTTGGAAAATGGGATAACACTAAAGCCGCACTTATTACTAGAGCAATCGTTGAAATAAATAGATATGGCAGACATTATGGAGGTAAGAAAGAGACGTTTATGGGTTTAGCCGGGGTTGGTGATTTAGTGGTGACTTGTACTAGTTCACATAGCAGAAATAGATATGTTGGAGAAAAGCTATCAACAGGTAAAAATCTAGGTGAAATAATCAAAGAAATGTCGATGGTAGCTGAGGGTGTATACACTGCGAAAGCTGTTTATAACGATGCTAGGGCTAAAAATATTGAAATGCCTATTGCGTTTAAGATTTATGAAGCTTTATACGAGGAACTGGAACCAAAAAAAGCTATATATGATTTAATGACACGGGATTTAAAATCAGAATTTTTCTATTAAAGTTAATAGTGTATTATTTGTAGCTTATATTTGAGAAAACAGTAATTAATTATAGGAGGCTTTTTAATGCAAATTTCATTAGATCAACTTTTACAAGTATTAATGGCACGATTAGATAGTTTAGAAATGTCTTTAGAAGATCTTAAATTTCGAACAGATGTTGCTTTGAGAATATTAAGGAAAAACAATTTATTAGACGAAGATAAAGTTAAAGAGGCAGTTAAAGAAGAATTTGTACTACTTAATCAATTAAGCGACGAAAAGGAAGAAATTGACGAAGAGAAGATTGAAAGTATTACCAAGGGAATCATTAACTGGGTTGATAATGATGTTGATTATTTTAAAAGGCAATATGCGGATTTTCAAGAAAAATTGCGTCAATTCTTAGAAGAAGAAGATAAAAGTAATATAAGCGTTGCTTCACCAGAACTGTTAAAGCAACTTGAAAGTTTGAAGGGTGAAAATCCAAAGAAAAACAAAAATAATTTTATTATCCCTTAACAAAAAGTCTCTCGGTTTGAGAGACTTTTTTACTTTTTATTTGTTTTCAAAAATTGATATGCTGAAGGACATACATCATTTAAAAAGCATTCATGACAATTTGGAGAGATTGGCTTACATATCTTTTGACCAAAATTAACCATTGCGCCGTTTAAAGGTCCCCAAAGCTCAGGTGGGATTATTTTTTTCAGTTCGTCTTCGGTTTGCTCAGGTTTTTTTGTTTTTACCCAACCAAGTCTATTTGATATCCTGTGAACGTGTGTGTCGACCGCTAATGCATTTTTACCAAAGCCTACGTATAATACAATATTTGCAGTTTTTCTGCCTACACCAGGTAGTTTTAAAAGTTCTTCAAGATTATCAGGAACTTTTCCATCGTAGTCTTTAACAATTATTTTTGAGATTTCAACTATCCTTTTACTTTTTTGTTTATACATACCCGAAGGTTTTATCAAGTCATATAGATCTTCTGGACGGGCTTTTGAAAGTTCATAAACATTTTTGTACTTTGAAAATAATGATTTAGTTGCCTTTTCAGTGTTTTCATCTTTTGTTCTTTGAGATAATATTGTTTCTATCAGAATTTTAAAAGGATCTTTTTCTTGATGGTATCTAGGAAAGAAATAGATTATTTTATGTGCTTCTTCAATTATATTCCTACTCATTATTAGGTTTAACCCCCTCTAAAATATGCTTAATTATATTATATGTTATTTGTTATTTTATAGACAACTTATTATATATTATCATAGTTAATATTAATAGATAAATATTAGATGAAAATATGATAAAATACATTTAAGAGTTTATAAAAGTCGTGGCAAAAAACAGAGGTGGTAATTGTTGTATAAAAAGGCTTCGATAATTGCTACAGGTAGTGAACTTACTGAAGGCATTATAATTGATAGAAACGCTAATTATATTGTTCAAAAATTGAAAGAAGTTGGTATAGAAACATTAAAAATTATTGAGGTAAAGGATGATCTAGAGCTAATTAAAAATTCTATAGATGATTCATTGAATATTAGTGATATAATTATCTTGACAGGAGGACTAGGTCCTACAAAAGATGATTTGACAGTACGAGCAGTAGCTGAAGTATTAAACTTAGATATTATATTTGATGAAGCAGTATACAAATATATTGAACAGTATTACAACAAAAAAGTTTCCAAATCACTTGATATATTAAAAAAACAAGCTTATGTTATTGAGGGCGCAAAAGTAATCCCAAATTTAAGAGGGAGCGCTCCAGGACAAAAAATTGAGTTAGATAAAAAAGTTATTTATCTATTGCCTGGACCTTTTAGAGAAGCCTCATATATGTTCGATCATTTTATTTTACCTGAATTAAAAGATGGTTCGTCTATTAAAAAGTACGAATATACCTTATATTTTTATGGATTAACTGAAGCAGAATTTATGGAAAACATTTCGAAATATGTGAATAATATTGATTATTCTACAAAAATAGAGGAATACATAGGTCCCAGTATTAGATTAAGATTCGACAATAAAGAGGAATTCGATAATGTATATGAAGCGATAGTAAAGGAATTTCCTGATAATTATATAGGATTAAATAGTTTGGAAGTAACACTCTTTCAAGAACTGTTGGAACGAAATTATAGGATTTCTTTTGCCGAATCTTGTACAGGAGGGATGATTTCTGATATTTTTGTTTCCGTACCTGGGGTATCAAAGGTTTTTTTAGGTTCTGTTGTGTCTTATTCAAATGAGTTAAAACAAAAAATTTTAAAGGTGAAGAAACAGACTTTAGAAAAATATGGTGCGGTAAGTACAGAAACTGTCTTGGAAATGGCTAAAGGATTGTATGACCTTACAGGAAGTGATTTATGCATTTCTGTAAGTGGTATAGCTGGACCAGACGGTGGGTCAAACGAAAAACCCGTAGGAACAGTTTATTTTGCCATGCTTTTTCAAGGTAGATTATTTTCCATCAAAAAAGTATTTGATGGAGATAGGGAAGATATAAGAAAAAGGGCTTCTTATTATGCTTTATGGAGTGCGTTAAAGGTTGTCCGCAATCAAGCAGATAAGTCTATAAAAGAATGGGGAAACTTAAGTAATTATCTAAGTTATTAAAGCTGAGGAGGGGATAGATTTGCCAGATATGGATGTCTATTTGACAGTATTTTTAGAAGAAGCAAAAGAAAATATTCAACAGTTAAATGATCTTCTGTTAGAACTTGAGAAAGATAAAGATAATCAGGAAATAATTAATAGCATATTTCGAATTATACATACTTTAAAAGGTATGGCTGGCACCATGGAATTCGATATTTTAGCCCAGTTTTCTCACAAGTTAGAGAGTATTCTCGATCTATTAAGAAATAATAAGATCGAATTAAATCATGATATGATGAACCTCCTTTTTAAATGTGCAGATGTTATAGAAGAGAGTTTAAACGATATTGCATCTGGAGGAAAGGGAGAAATACCTGATATAAAAAGGTTAGAAGAAGATTTAGATAATTACCTAGCAGATTTTAAAACGAAGAAATCAGATAAGATGGTTGCAAAAAAACAAAGCACATCTCAAAATGGAGATATTAAAGATTATTACCTTAATATCAGTGAAGATACTATGAATGTGTTAAAACACGTTTATCAAAAAGCTCAGGAAAAAGGGCTAAATTTTTATTTTCTTAAGGTACTTTTGATGGAGAATGTGCAGTTAAAACAAGCTCGTGCTTATTCTATTTATCATAGGTTAGAGGAACTTGATTGTGAAATTGTGTATACTTATCCAAGTGTAGAAGAAATTGAGAAAGAAAATTTTGATAGGGAATTAGTGTTTGGAATAATTACTTCAAAAAGTGTAAGAGAAATAGCAGAAGCTGTTAACAAGATAGCTGAAGTACAATCAGTTTATGTCGATGAATTTTCAATTAACTCTATGGAGGAAGCTGTTTTAGAAAAGGAGAAGCGACAGAATGAAAATCAGGAGAATAATGAAAAAGAAGTTAAATTACTCAAAACAATAAGGGTAGATATTAATAAATTAGATGAATTGATGAATTTAATGGCAGAATTGGTAATCGCAAGAAGTAGAATTGTTGAAACCTTAAGTAAGTATAATTTGAAAGAGGTTGATGAGAGTTTGTCTCAGCTTTCAAGAATAACTTTGGATTTGCAAAATATTGTGATGAAATTAAGAATGGTTCCTGTATCTTTTGTATTCAACCGTTTTCCAAGGCTCGTTAGAGATCTATCTCAAGAATTAGGAAAGAAGGTTAATTTTATTATTCGTGGAGAGGACACCGAATTAGATCGTACTGTTGCAGATGAAATTGGAGATCCTTTAGTACATTTAATAAGGAATTCTTTGGATCATGGAATCGAAAAGCCTCATGAAAGGATTTCAAAGGGGAAACCTGAAGTAGGTACACTTATCCTGTCTGCACGACATGAAGGAAATGGTGTTATAATCGAAGTTGAAGATGACGGAAAAGGTATGAATAAGGAAGAGATCCTTAGAAAAGCAGTAGAAAGAGGATTGGTTAGTGCTTCTGAAACTTCGAAATTAAGTGATGAAGAAATTTTTAATTTAGTATTTCTTCCTGGTTTTTCTACTAAAACTGTTTCTACAGAAGTCTCTGGAAGAGGAATTGGAATGGATGTTGTTAAGGCTACTGTGGAAAACCTAAAAGGTACAGTTTCTTTGGAAACTAAAAAAGATAGGGGTACTAAAATTACAATTAGATTACCATTAACTTTAGCTATTATAGAAGCTTTATTAGTAACCGTTAATGATGATGTTTATGCTATACCTATTGCCAATATTGATACTACTCAGAGATTAGAAGATGGTGAATTAAAAATTGTTGAAGATAGAGAAGTTTTTCTTTTAAGAGGCGAGATTATTCCTGTAGTGAGGTTAAGAGATTTATTTGGGTATGGAAGAAGTCAAGTTTCATCCAAAGAGAATATTGTTATAGTTAGAATAGGCAATAAAAAATATGGAGTGGTTGTGGATAAACTTTTAGGACAGGATGATATAGTAATTAAATCACTGGGTTCTTTGTTAAGCGATGTTAAAGAGTTTAGTGGAGGAGCTATTTTGGGAGATGGAAGAATAGCCCTAATATTGGATGCTGCATCATTAATGTAGCATTTATACTTTAAATAAAGGGGAGAAATGGAATGGAAGATGTACTTTCTTTCAAGATTTTAGAGCAAGAGTATGCAATTTCAATAGAAAATATCGAAAGCGTTGTAGATATGACAGATATTACTCAAGTACCTAACGCAAAATATTTTATCGAAGGATTAATTAATTTGCGTGGAAGAATTGTCCCTATTATTGATTTAGCAAAGATATTGGATTTAAAACTTCCCGAAGAGCATAAGTATGAGAATATTTTAGTCTTGAAAATAAATGAGGAAGAAATAGGTATGTTGGTTGATGAGGTAGAAAATGTTTTAACTATAGATCCATCTAAACTCGAAAAGATTCAATCTAAAAAAGATGTTTATTCAGAAAATGTTAAAGGTATTATTAAAATCGATAATCGGTTGATAGTATATATTGATTTAATAGGTATATTAGAAAAAGAATTACACAAAGATTTAAAATAGCAATTTTTAAAAAAATAATAGTAGTCAACTTCAGGAGGTGCTTGAATGGGCAAAAAAGTTCTAATTGTAGATGATGCAGCTTTTATGAGAATGATGTTGAGGGATATCTTGACTAAAGCTAATTATGAAGTTGTTGGAGAAGCAGCAAATGGACAAGAAGCAGTAGATAAGTACAAAGAATTACATCCGGATTTTGTAACTATGGATATAACTATGCCTGTTAAAGATGGCATACAGGCAATAAAAGAAATTAAGCAAATAGATCCAAGCGCAAAAATAATAGTATGTAGTGCTATGGGGCAACAAGCTATGGTAATAGAAGCTATTCAGGCAGGTGCAAAAGATTTTATTGTTAAACCCTTTCAGCCATCAAGGGTTATAGAAGCCTTACAAAAATTGGAGTAATAATATATGTCTACTGATTATTCCACAATGACTGCAACCAGTAATACTTTAGATGTTACAATATGGTTTTTTGTAATAATTTTATTCATCATAATATTATTTCTGGTGTATTACTTTTTAAATAAATCAATAAAAAAAGGTACAAAAAATAAGGAAGTAGCTCTCATTAAAAAATATTATATTGATAGAAATCTTTACATAGGTTTGTTGAAGGTTTTTAATGAATATTATTTGGTATTAATAAGTTCGAATTCTAGTGAAATATTGCGAAAAGTTGGTGAAGATGAAGTATTTGATATTATAGGAGATTCTCCTAAATTTATTGATACTTTTACAAAGTTTTTAAAGAGAGATAAAACAGATGAAGAAAGCAAAAATGAAAAGTAGAATTATCAAGATATTAGTTGTTTTGGGATTATTTTTAACTATTGTGTCATTAACTTTTTCTCAACAAACAAGTAATTCTCCTTTAATAGATATTCGAATTAATAATAGTGAAGGTACTAGTATTCTAACTCCAACACTTACTATTTTACTTATAGTAACGGTTTTATCGTTAGCACCTGGTTTTTTAATGCTTTTTACTTCTTTTACCAGGATAGTAATTGTTCTGGGTTTTGTAAGGCAGGCTATGGGGACAAGACAATCCCCTCCGAATCAAGTTTTGTTAGCTTTAGCGTTATTTTTAACAATTATGATTATGTTTCCTGTGTTTAACGCAGTTTATCAAAAAGCAATTTTACCATATAATGAGGGTACAATTGGGTATAAAGAGGCAATAGAAATCGCAACGGGAGAGTTTAAGACTTTTATGCTTTCTCAGATTGTTGCTCATAAAAACGAAGATGATATCTATATGCTATCATCAGCAATGAATATCAGCATATCAAATATTGAAGAGACACCTCTTAATATTTTGATACCTGCTTTTGCAATAAGCGAGCTTGAAATAGCATTTAAAATGAGTATATTAATATATTTACCTTTCATCATTATCGACATGGTTGTTGCAAGTATTTTACTTTCAATGGGTATGATTATGATTCCCCCTGTACTAATCTCTCTTCCATTTAAAATTATGATTTTTGTGATGGTTAATGGATGGGATTTGCTAATTAGTGGCCTAGTTAAAAGCTTTACGGGAGGATGATGATATGACAGAAGAAGTGCTTATTGAAATTTTTGAAGAAGGGATATGGGTCTTTTTAAAAGTTATCTCACCTATTTTATTAATAAGTGTGGCTGTTGGGTTGATTATCAGCATCTTTCAGGCTGTTACTCAATTGCATGAGCAAACATTGACGTTTGCTCCTAAAATCATAATTACCTTTCTTGTATTGATACTACTATTTTCGTGGATTATGCAAAACTTAGCCGATTTTACTTTTAACTTATTTACTTATTATTTAGGGATGATTTAGTTGATTTTAGAGACGCTTTCGTATAGTATGTGGATTTATTTTTTCATATTTTTTAGATTAATAGGAATAGTTCTTTTTATCCCTCTTTTTAGTTCGCAGTTTTTACCTGTGCATACGAAGGTTTTTATAAGTCTTTTTATATCTTATTTAATTTTACCAAGTGTAAATGACACTATGCCTTTAAACTCTTCAGTTGGAAGTATTGTTTATTATATGATTTTGAATTTTTTGATTGGAATTACTATAGGATTTATTACTAATATTTTATTTTATGCTGTTCAATTTGCTGGTGAAACAATTGGTATGCAAATGGGATTTTCTGTGGCAAATGTTTTTGATCCATTATCTAATGATGAAATTTCAATTTTGTCAGAGTTTTCTTTTTTGTTTAGTGTTTTATTTTTTTTTATAATAAAGGGTCCCTTAATACTATATACATTAGTCATTGATTCTTTTAATAAAATACCAGTAATTTTTAATTTAAATTTTGAAAATTATAGTTTGTTTTCTCAAAAACTTTTTGATGTTATTATAATAGGTGTGAAATTATCAATGCCTGTTATAGCATTTATGATATTAATAAAAGTTGCACTTGGGATTGTTTCAAGATTAATTCCTCAAGTAAATGTATTTATGGTAGGTATGCCCATAGAAATATTAGTTGGATTTTTATTATTCTTAGGGGTGATCATGATTTGGGAAGATCAATTTACCACTTTGTTTTTTCAATTAATAGAGTGGATAAAAAAATCGATGATTCTTTTGTCAAGATAGATCTTCAATTGTTTGCAGATCCAGAAAAAACAGAACAACCTACTCCTAGACGGTTAGAAAAAGCAAGAGAAGAAGGAAATATACCGGTCTCTAACGAGTTTAATATGGCTATGAGTTTATTAGCAATGTCAATGTTGCTTATGTTTATATTTAATCCTTTATTATCAGATATAGGACAGTTATTTCATGATTACTTTGCTTTAAATATAGAATTTGAAGGTCCAGAATTACTCGCTTATGAAATTAAATCGCATATTAACTTATATATAAAATTAATTTTGTTTTTTGGTGTTTCAGTTATAGTTTCTTCTATTTTGGGTATGATTCAAACTAAGTTTCTTTTTACGTCAAAATCTTTAAAATTTGATTTAAGTCGTATTAATCCAATTAACGGTTTTAAAAGACTATTTTCTATGAGATCAGTAGTAGAGTTATTAAAGGCGATTCTCAAACTTTTTGTGGTAGGTTTTCTTACATACAATATAATTAAGGGTAATTGGGATACATTTTTATCGCTATCAGATCAAGAAGTTGGAGCTTCTTTCAAAATTATTTTCGATATGATAATAAACATATTATTTCAATTAGGATTAGCGTTATTAATTTTAAGTTTATTTGATTTTTGGTATCAAAGATATGCGTATATACAGGATTTAAAAATGTCTAAGTATGAGATAAAACAAGAAATGAAAGAAATTGAAGGTAATCCAGAAATTAAACAAAGACAGAGAGAAATAATGAGAAGAATGTTAATGACAAGGATGATGCAGAAGGTTCCTGAAGCAGACGTTGTTGTGACTAATCCAACTCACTATGCTGTGGCTTTGCAGTATGATGTTGAAACTATGGACGCTCCCATAGTAGTAGCTAAAGGTGTTGATGAAATAGCTTTTAAAATAAGAGATATAGCATTTAAAAATGGTATACCAATAATACAAAGACCTTCTTTAGCTAGAAAGTTATATGAAGAAGTTGATATAAATGAAGAAATTCCTGAAGAATTATATACAGTTGTTGCAGAGGTTTTGGCATATGTTTATAAAATATCTGGATAGCAATAATTTATTTTTGAGGGGTCAAAATGAATGTAAATTTTAAAGGTATAGATATCATTATTTCAATATTAATAGTTGGAATAGTTATTTTAATGGTAATTCCTATTCCTCCTTTTTTGCTAGATTTTCTACAGTTTTTTAATATAGCATTATCAATAGTAATATTGTTATCAACATTGTATATTAAAAGAGCTTTAGATATATCTATTTTTCCTTCACTTTTGCTCATCACTACTCTTTTCAGATTGGCTTTAAATGTATCTTCGACAAGATTGATTCTTTTAGAAGGAAAAAACTTTGAAGGAAAAGTGGTAAAGGCGTTTGGTGATTTTGTGGTTGGAGGGAACTATATAGTAGGATTAATAATCTTTTTAGTCTTAGTAATCATACAATTTCTTGTGATTACTAAAGGTACAGAGCGAATTGCAGAGGTAGCAGCTCGTTTTACATTAGACGCTATGCCAGGAAAACAGATGAGCATAGATGCAGATCTTTCTGCAGGTTTGATTAGCGAAGAAGAAGCTAGACAGAGAAGAGAAGATATAAGGAGAGAAGCAGATTTTTATGGAGCGATGGATGGTGCTAGTAAATTTGTTAGAGGAGATGCAATAGCAGGCCTCATTATAACTTTAATTGATATAGTTGGTGGAATTCTAATAGGTGTATTACAACAAGGACTAGATTTTGGTGAAGCCGCAGAATTATTTGCATTATTAACTATAGGAGACGGTCTAGTCGCCCAGATTCCTGCACTATTAATCTCGACTTCTGCGGGCATGATAGTTTCAAGGACTGCATCAAAAGATAATTTTGGTAAAGACTTATTAGAACAACTTACAAGTGATTATAAAGTGTTAAGTATTACTGGATCGCTTATTCTTTTTTTAGGGCTTTTTACTCCTTTACCGATTTTCCCTTCCTTAGTATTAGGAGGAAGTCTTCTTTATTTGGGGTATTCGACCCGAAAAGTACAAAAAACTCATTTAGAATATCAGACAGTCGGTCAAGCGGGAACTGTTGAAACAAAATATCCTCAAAAAACTGTTCCTCTTTCTCCACCTTTAACTACACCAGAGGAAGTTTCGGAGATTATTCAAGGAGATACTATTGAGGTAGATATTGGATATGGTCTAATACCTTTGGCGGATCCAAATCAAGGAGGAGATTTATTAGACCGGATAACTGTAGTTAGAAAACAATTGGCTTATGAGTTAGGTATAATAGTTCCTCCCATAAGAATTAGAGATAGTGTTCTGTTAAGTTCAAATGAATATGTAATAAAGTTAAAAGGCGTAGAAGTTGGGAGATTTGAATTAATTCCCGAAAGGTTATTGGCTATTAATTCAGGAATGGCTTCAGAAGAACTTCCTGGGATTAAAACTAAGGAGCCATCTTTTGGATTAACCGCTTATTGGATTGACGAACGTTTAAAAGATGAAGCTGTAGAAAAGGGTTACACAACAGTTGATGCCCCAAGCGTTTTTGCAACACATCTATCTGAGACTATAAAGAAGTATGCCCATGAGATAGTTGGAATAAAAGAATTAGAAATTATGGTTGATGGGTTAAGGGTAAATTATGCGTCCTTAGTAGATACCCTAATACCAACGATGTTAAAAATGCATGAACTTAAGAATGTAATAAATGGGCTGTTGTATGAGAAAATCTCGGTAAGAAATTTACCTTTGATTTTTGAAAGTCTTATTGAATCTGTAGACAAATATGGAAATAATATTGAGAAATTAATTGAAGAGGTAAGAATATCTTTAGGAAGACAGATTGTTGAAAGTATAAAGTCAGATGATGGTCAACTACATGTAGTAGCTCTTGATCCGAATGTTGAAAAAAAGATTTCAAACTCTATAGTAGCGAGAAATTCTGATAGGGTATTGGTTCTTGATCCAGAATATTCAAATGTTTTAGTCGGAAAAATTGCGAAAGCTTTAGAAAATATGATGATGAAGGGATATAATCCTGTCATAATATGTTCTAAAAGTATTAGGTATCCTTTTTCAAGGTTTATACTAAAGTATATTCAAAACATTAGTATAATTGCCTATGAAGAGGTACCTCACGAGACTTCTTTAAGTGTAGAAGAAATAGTGGAAGTTTGAGGGGGAATATAGATGCTAATTAAAAAATATACGGTAAAAACAATTTCAGAAGCTATGAATAAAATTAGAGAAGAATTTGGAGAAGATGCTTATATTTTGGACACTAGAAAAGTTAAAAAAGGCGGTTTTTTTGGAATAGGTGGTGAGAAGTACTTAGAAGTAACGGTACTTAGCGAAAGTGAACAGCGTCCTAAAAAAGCAAATGAGTATCAAAAAAATGAGAAAAAAAATGATAATGTAGGTACATATTCATTGAAAGATATCATTTCCAATAATAGGAAGGAGTTAACACAAAAAGATAAATCTTTTGATTTAAAAGGTTACTCAAAAGAAGAAAATAGAAATTCTCAACCTGATGAAAATATTGAGCTGCTTAAGTTAATAGAAGAAAATAGAAAACTCTCTTCTAAAATGGATAAAGGTGCCGAGGAATTTTATAGTCAAAAAAAAGAAGCTATTTATAACAGCGCTAATAGTACTGGTTTAATAAACAATCTCGAAATCAATAAAGCAGACGAATTTAAATTAAGTGAATTGAAAAGATCAGTAGACAAGTTAAATAAGAAATTAGAAAGAAGTAATATTTATCTTCAAGAATTTAAAGAAGAACTGTATAAAAATTCTTATTCTAAAACCTTTATAGATAGTATTATTTCTGAAATTGAAGATATCACTTTTAATGAAAATTGGAGAAATGATGAAAATTTAAAAATAAGATTTGAACGAAAAATAACAGATTGTATTAAACAAGCCAATTTTAAAGATTTAAAAGGGAAAATTGTTTTTACAGGTCCCACTGGTGTAGGAAAAACCACGACTTTAGCCAAAATTGCTGCAAAACTTATTAAAGAACAATCAAGAATAGCTTTTGTAACAATAGATACCTACAGAATTGCCGCTACAGATCAATTAAAGATATATGCAGATATTTTGGATGTGCCTTTATCTATCTGTTATACTCCTCAAGAATTGAAAATTACAATTGAATCTTTGTTGAATTATGATACAATTTTAATAGACACCGCTGGTAGAAGCCATAAAAACAATCTACAAATGGGAGAATTAAAGGTATTTATTGATTCTATACGACCTGACTACAAAATTATGTTAGTTTCTGCCAACTCTAACCCGCAAGAGATGATAAATATCTATGATAGCTTTTCTATTATTCAACCGAATTGTTTAATATTTACAAAGATCGATGAAGTAACTTCTTATGGCCAATTGTTCTCATTTTTAGAGTATTCTAATTTACCTTTGATTGGAATAACTGATGGTCAAAGGGTTCCTGAAGATTTAAAGTTTCCAGATAAGGAATGGTTTGTAAGTAAAGCTATGCGGGAGGTATTTGAATGAGCTACTTATTTAATGATCAGGCGAGTAGATTGAGGGAAGAATTTGCTAGTAATGATACCAAAATAATATCGGTGGTAAGCGGTAAAGGTGGGGTAGGAAAATCTATTTTTTCCGTTAATATAGCTGCATTATTAGCTTCATATGATAAAAGGGTTCTTGTTTTCGACTCAGATGCAGGTTTTGCAAATGCCTCTATACTTTTAGGAAGTTCAATAAAACATACTCTTTCTGATTATATGAAGGGGATAGTGACTTTTAAAGAATGTATACAAGAAACAAGATATGGAGTAAAGATAGTTAGTACAGGATTCGATTATACAGATTGGAAAATATTTCAGAATAATTTTGATGGGTCTATACTAAACGAATTTTTAAGCGTTACAAGAGAAATTGATTATCTTATTATAGATGTAGGTGCTGGATATTCTGAAAAACTTAACAACTTCTACTTAAATTCTGATAAAATTTTTATAGTGACCGCTCCTGAGCCGACAGCAGTCGTAAATGCTTATTCTTTGTTAAAAGCGTTGTCATATTTAGGGGTAGGTTCAGAAATTGAGATAGTTTTAAATATGACAAAAAATAAGGAAGAATTAGATAATATCAAATATGCATTAGAAAATACAGTGAAAAAATTTTTAAATAAAGATATAAACAGTTTTTATGAACTATCTTATGATCCAAATGTTCCCTTAAGTGTAAAGGCTCAAACTCCTATTGTTATTTTGAAAAAAGACAGTAAATTTTCAAAAGATATGAAAAAAATTGTTGAAGATATTTTAAATTTAAATAATTCAGGAAAAGAAGAAAGTTTTGCAAATAGAATAAAAAGACTTTTTGGTTTGGAGCATTAATTCTTAACTATGGAGAGAGGTAAATGAGTGAATTTATAGAAAAGGTTCTAGCTAAAAATGTTTTGTTTACTAATATGCCTTTGGATATAGAAATAAAAGAAAAAGGTTTCAAGGGAATATACAAAAGCATATTATATGAATATAACATTGATTTAAACTTAGCTAAAATTGGAATGCCTATTCATAAGGGTGCATATATAAAAATCCCTAGAGAAGTTACTTTATCTGTTAAGGCTTATTCAAAAAATAATCTTTATTTATTCAATAGTTTAGTCTATGGTATAGGAAAGGAATCTAGTGTACGCTTTTTGATAATTACTGTACCTGACGAGATATATAGAGTTCAAAGAAGAAATTATGTTAGAATACCTTTATGTGAAGAGGGATTTTTTTCTATAAAAAGAGAATTTAATTTGAAAAATAATGAAAATTTGGAACAAAACGAGAAATACCGTTTTGTAACAAAGGATTTTAGTGCTGGAGGAGCTGCTATAGTAACTAAAAAGCAACTTTCAATTGGTGATAAGATATTAATCAACATGAAATTAAAAGATGAAGTTGTTTTGGAAAATATTGAGGCAGAGGTAGTTAGGGAAATAGGACAAACGCAATTTGAAGATAACATCTATGGAATTAAATTTATAGGCATTACAGGTAATTTAGAAAAAGAATTGGTTAGGTTTGTTTTTAAGTGGGAAATTGGGAATGTAAAAAATAATAATTCATAAGTATTCATATATATGTAGTTAATTTTGATTACAAAATAAGAAATAAGGGGGGATAACGTGTCCGTTTTTGATAATATAGACGATCAAAAGTTAGATGTTTTAAAAGAGTTGGGAAATATTGGAGCAGGAAATGCTGCCACATCTATTTCTTTGATGTTGGGGAAAACAATTAAAATAACTGTTCCTAGTGCTGAGATTATACCAGTTTCGGAGTTATGGAAAAAATTTACTGATCCTGAAGAAGTAACCTCTGGGGCAATGGTAGAAATAGAAGGAGAAATAGAAGGGGCTTTACTGTTTTTGTTAGGGGCAGAAGAAACTAAATCACTAATAGAACTATTAATGCTTCCTAGACCTGATGATTTAACCAATATGGATGAATTAACTAGTTCTGCAATCGGAGAAATTGCAAATATAATGTGTAGTTCTTATATCATAGCTTTATCTAATTTTACTGGTATAAATATTCATTCTATGCCCCCAAAGGTTGTTGTTGATATGCTATCTGCTATTGTTTCTGAAGTTTCATTGATAATTACAAACGGTGGAGATTATGTAATACTCATTCAGACAGATATTTTATTAGAAGAGCTTGAAGATAAAGTTAAGGGTTATTTGATATATATCTCTGATGAAAAAAATACTCAAAAGATCTTGGAAAGTTTGGGGATGAAATTTTAGATGGAGAATAAAAAGATTGTAGGAATTGGTGAATATCTCGTAGATAAAAATCCTGGTATATTAATAACTTTAGGCCTTGGATCCTGTGTTGCGGTTTGTATTAGAGATAAAGTTAAGGGGATTGGAGGACTTGTACACGTTATGCTACCTGATAGTAGGAGAGATAAAGATAGGCCTGGCAAATATGCCGATACAGGTATAACAGCAGTTGTAGATGAGATAATAAAAATGGGAGGAGATATCAAGAATTTAGAGGCGAAAATAGCAGGTGGGGCATCAATGTTTAAAAATACAAATAAGACCTTTGAAATTGGGGCTAAAAATGTGGAGGCTGTTAAAAAAATTTTAAAGAATTTAGGGATAAAGTTAGTAGCAGAAGACACAGGAGGTTCAAGAGCTAGAAGTGTTGAATTTCATATTGCAAGCGGAGAATTACGTATTAGAAAAGTTGGCGGAGGAGAAAAGGTCGAGATAGTTGTTATTTAAGGAGAAATTAATAATGAAGTATAATATTGATGAAGAACAATTAGTTTTAGATTACTTACCTAAAATAAAGTATATTGCCCTAAATTTAAAAAGTACACTTCCAAAAAATGTTGAATTAGACGATCTCATCCAAGAAGGAATAATAGGTCTGTTGCAATCATATAGAAAATATGATCCAGAAAAAGGGGCTTCATTCAACACTTTTGCAATGAAAAGGATAAAAGGTTCGATGCTTGATTATTTACGTAAAATTGATTGGCTTCCAAAAGAAACCAGATCTCTTATTAAAAAATATGAAGATTTAGTATATGAAGTTGGCGAAGAAGAATATTTGGACGATAAACTAATAGCAGAGAGATTAAATATCGAAGAAAATGATGTCGATAAAATTAAGTTTTCGATATCAAAAAGGCAAATACTCCAGTTGGATAGTTATTTTTTTGATAGTGAAGAAGTCAATTGGTCTATAGAAGAAGATGATAGTAATGATCCGGAAGTCATTGCATATAAAGAAATATTTAAAGATAAGTTAAAGGACTGCATTGAGAAATTGTCTCAGAGAGAACAATTAATTTTGTCTTTGTATTACGATAATAATTTAACTTTTAGAGAAATAGGAGAAATTTTAGATCTCAGTGAATCAAGAATTTCTCAGGTACACAGCCAAATTCTTATTAAACTTAAGAAGATGGTTGATGAGTAGAATTCAAGGGGGCAAAGATTATGCCTTCAACTCATGAAATACAAATTATGTTAACAAAATCAGTAAATGTGGCTGAAAATGTACAAGCTGTAACTCAAGCGCATGATTCAGCAAAAAATATACTTTTAGTTAAGCAAGCAGCTGAATATGCTCAAAATTTGCATCGTAAAGTTAAAAATAAAGATAGAACAGAAAAAAAGAGTCTTGATAATGATTTACTAGGTAGAACGGCTTACTATCAAGGTCAAGTTGAGGAAGAGACTTATAGCGAATCGAATTTTAAAATAGATGATTACAGAGGCAAGATTTTGGATTTAAGACTTTAAATAAATAAAGGTGAAGATATGATTGCTTATTTCTCTCTTTATAAATCGGATGATGAAAAATATGCTGGTGGATTACTAATTATCAATGAAAATGGAATTCCCGTATCTTTTAAATATACCGAACCAGTTACACCTTCAGAAATTCAGAAAATAATATATGGAGATAATATAAAAAATTATTTAGCCTATGAAATATTAAGAAATGAAGATCTTTTCAAACCTTATGATGTTGATATTGTATTTGTCGATGATAATGATCTTTTAAATTATGTCGTTACAGATAAGATTTTAGTATATATTAGTGAGCTTAGTTTAAGTAGAAGTTTTGAAATCAAAGAAAACGAGGGCGTAATACCTCTGCATGACAATAAAAGCTTAAAATTTTATGCCTCAAAGGTTGTTGATTCTAATATTTTAAAAAGAATAAAGTATATTATTGATAAATACGATATATTCGAACCTTTCGGGAGATTAAAAGAGGCGTTGATTTATATATGCTCGAAGAGAGAAGATTAAATTTAGAAGTTGTAGATGCAAGTATCAAAATAAAAATAAATGAAATATGTTTAGATCATTTAAATATGGATGAATCGAAATTTATTATAAATAGGATTGAAACTGGGAATATTCCTAAAATACAAGAAATCACTCCTTTAACAAAGGAGATTTTTTTTGGTCATTATGACCTATGTTCTTTAATTACTCAAAATGTTAAAAGAAACATAACAGAAAATTCTATTTTGTTTGATATAAATATAAATAGCAAAAGGATGGTTAATGCCTCTTTACTTGTTTGCATTGAGAAAATAAAAGTAAGTCCTTTAATAAATACGACAAAAATGATAGAAATTAAAATACATGAAATAAATTATTAGAAGTATAAAAAAGAATAAAATGATTATTTTTATGAAAAGCACTAAGTCTAGTTGTGAATATAAAAATTAGCTATCAAGTCAATACTTTAGGGCAAAAATTTGAGGAATTTTTTGAATTTAAAAGGGTAACAGGGCGAAGCCCTCTCCATTCCTCAGTACAGGTACTAAAAAGATTAAAGAAGTCAATACTTTAAGCTAAAAATTGGATTTTTAATGGGTAACAGGGCGAAGCCCTCTCCATTCCTCAGTACAGGTACTAAAAAGATTAAAGAAGTCAATATTTTTAAAAAAAATCAAATATGAAATCTATATAATGAAGATTTTAGAATTTCTACAGAGAGTATTGTTCCACGATTTAGGAGGTATTTAAAAAGTGGTATCAAACGAATTGCTAAGTTTTTTAAAATCATTAAAAAAGGAAAATAAGCAACATATAATAATTATTCCAGACAATTATTATAATTGGTTTGATGAATATGAAGACTATTTTATGTTTTATCCCGATTTTGATATATTCCCTTTCGAGAATTTGGATGTATCGCCTAATATTAAAGCTCAAAGAATTAAGGTACTATATTCCTTGATAAAAAAAGAACAAATTTCAATTTTAACAACTTTAAGTTCTTTATGTCGATTTACTATTCCTATGAAAGATTTTTTAATAAAAAAATATAAGGTTAATGATGATTTGGATTTATTTACAGATGAATTATATAAATTTGGTTACTTATTAACTGAGGAAGTAAATTCCCCAGGGGAGTATGCAAAAAGAGGTTTTGTAAGAGACATATTTGTTCCAATATATGAAGAACCCATACGAATTGAACTATTTGACACCCAGATAGATAGGATCACCTTATTTGACACTTTTTCTCAAAGGTCTATTAATAAATTAGAAGAATTTGAAATTGTGCCTGGTTCAGAAATTCAAAAGTTTAATAATAATATAGATATTTTTCAAGAGAGAATTATGAGATTTTTCTCTGATACCAATGAATTTGATATTTCTATAGATATTTTTAATTCAATTCCTGGTATTTTTTATAAAGATAAAAATACCATTTTAAGTTATTTAAATAGAGATTGTGATATTTATATTGTGAATAAGCAAGAAGTTATAAAGTCTTTTGTTGAAAAAGAAAGAGAAAATTTAGAAATGTGTGACAATGATCTGAAGAAAAGGATATACAAAGCTTATTCTGGACATACTCTGGAGATTTTAAATAAAATAGAATATAAAGAAATAGATTTAAAATTAGAAAAGGTGTATTTTAAAAAGTCTAAAAAAGAAGATAATAGAATCGATTTCATTCCACTATTAGATTGGGAAGATCTTAAAGAGGGAGATTTGGTTGTTCATGAAGATTATGGAGTAGGCATATATCTCGGAGTAAATAAAGTTGAAACTAACTTAGGCTTAAGAGAGTACATTACCTTAGAATATGCAAATAATGCTAAAGTTTATGTTCCAGTAGGAAGATTAGATAAACTTTCAAAATATATAGGAGACTCAACTACAGTAACTATATCTTCTTTGAATGGGAAAAAATGGAAAGCAACAAAGAAAAAAGTCAATGAAGAAATAAGAAAGAAAATTAAGGAATTACTTCAAATATATGTGTTGAGAGAAAATCAACAAGGAATTCAATTATTTGGTGATAAAGAATTGGAAGATAAGTTTAGAGAAAGTTTTCCGTATATTGAAACTCCTGATCAAGAAAGAAGTATTAGAGAAATACTAGAAGATTTAGAAAGCCCAAAACCTATGGATAGATTGTTGGCAGGAGATTCTGGATTTGGAAAAACCGAGGTAGCAATGAGAGCAGCCTTTAGAACAGTTGTATCAAATTATCAGGTATTGTTGTTGGCTCCAACTACTATACTTGCCTCTCAACATTATGAGAGCTTTAAAGAGAGAATGGAACCTTTTGGTGTCAAAATAGAATTGTTAACTAGACATAAAACTTCTAAAGAAAAAGAAATAATTTTTGAAAAAATAAAGAATGGCGAGATAGATATAATAATTGGGACACACGCATTATTGTCTGATTTGCTACAGATTAGAAGATTGGGGTTAGTAATTATAGATGAAGAACAAAGGTTTGGAGTGATGCAGAAAGAGAAATTTAAAAAATTAGGTGAAGGCATTAATTTTTTGATGATGAGTGCGACCCCAATTCCAAGAACACTATATATGTCTATTAGTGGCCTAAGAGAGATTTCAACAATTTCTACTCCTCCTTTGGGTAGGTTACCAATTCAAACATTTGTTGGTAAATACTCAGACAAATTGGTTCGTACAGCTGTTCTAAGAGAAAAAGCTAGAGGCGGACAGATTATTTACATACATAACAGAATTCAAGAACTTGAAAACATTTATAAAAAATTGCAAAACCTTATTCCTGAAGTGAAGATAGGATTAGTTCATGGAAACTCTCATAAAAATGATTTTATAAAAACAATGAACGATTTTTATGCGGGTAAAATAGATTTATTATTTTCAACAACTATATTAGAAAACGGGATAGATATACCTAATGCAAATACTCTAATTGTAGATGATGCGGAAAGATATGGTATAGCACAATTATATCAGTTAAAGGGTAGAGTAGGTAGATCTAATAAAAGAGCCTTTGCATACTTTTTATACAAAAAAGAGCTTACTCCAGAGGCTAAGAAGAGATTAGAAGCTATAAAGCAGTATAATGAACCGGGTAGTGGATTGAAATTATCCTTGAGAGACATGGAAATAAGAGGTTATGGTGATCTTTTGGGCATAGAACAAAAGGGTCATATTAATAGTGTTGGGTTACATTTATATAAAGAAATGTTAAATAAGGCACTTGTTGAATATGGGATAAAAGAAATTGAAGAACATACTAGACCATTGAGCTACACAGAAATAAAAGGAATAAAAGGTTCTATAGTCATTCCAGAAGAGTATGTACCAAATTCTATAGAACGAATGAGGATATATAGACGAATTGCTGTTTCAAGAACACCAGAAGAAGTAGAAGACATAAAAAAAGAGGTCAGAGATCGTTATGGAAAACTTCCACAAGAAGTCGAAAGATTGTTTAAATATGCAATAATTAGAGTAAAAGCAAACATGGAAGGAATAAAGGAAATAGAAATTGGAGATTCTTTTATTACATTCAAATTTTCGGATGATGTTAAACCTTCTATAGATAAATTTAATAAATATTCTCGAAGAGCCTTTTATTATCCTAATAGTCAAGAATTGATAGCTTATGGTCCAAAAGATGATATAGAATATATGGAAAATATATTTTCTTAAGAGGTGAATTGATTAATGTACGATACAATTGTTGCAATTTCAACTCCGATAGGGATGGGAGCTATAGGAGCTGTAAGAGTTTCTGGAGGAGACGTAGATAAAATAATACGTAATTGTTTAAAAAAGCATAAATATGAGTCAAAAAAAATGTATTATGGATGGATGTATGATGAAGATAGTCCAGTTGATGAGGTGACATGGGTTTATCATAGCAAACCCAATTCATATACTGGAGAAGATATGTTAGAAATATTCTGTCATGGAGGAAAATTAGTAACATACAATATTTTAAAAACTATAATCAAATTAGGGGCACGTCAAGCATTACCGGGAGAATTTTCAAAAAGGGCAGTATTAAATGGTAAAATAGATTTAATTAAAGCAGAGGCTATTAACAGCTTAATCAAGGCAGAGACACCATTTTCTTTAGACGCCTCGTTGAAATTATTGAAAAAAAATCGGCTTTCTGAAACTATCCAAGAGCTTAAACATGAAATGATTAATATCGCAGCCGAAATTGAGGTAGAATTAGATTACCCCGATGAAGTTGAGATTGATTCATTGAATTTAAAAGAAAAAATATCAGATATTTTAAAAACAGTTGATAAAATCTTAAAAGAAGCGGATAATGGAATTATTGCAGTTGAAGGTGTGAAAACCGCTATCGTTGGTAAACCTAATTCAGGGAAAAGCACTCTATTAAATGCATTATTAAAAAAAGATAGAGCTATAGTTACTGAAATCCCAGGTACTACACGAGACACTATTGAAGAAAGCTTGAATATCAATGGAATACTATTGAAACTTATTGATACCGCAGGAATTAGACCTACTGAAGATAAAATAGAGAAAATTGGAATAGAAAAAACTTTAAATGCTATGGAAGAATCAAATTTGATTTTATTTATTCTCGATGGTACAACTCCTTATGATTATGAAGATGAAATGATCTTCAGTAGGATAAAAGAATTGAATAATAAATCTGTTATTATAGTTTTAAATAAATCTGATTCTGAACATTTCAAATTGAGCAATTGTCCCACCAAACTATTTGACCAAAAGTTTGATATAGTCACTATTTCAGCAAAAAATAAAGAAATTAAATCGTTAGAAGATAAAATATATGAGATATATTTTGAAAAAATAAATATTGAAGAACCAACCCTTACAAATATGAGGCAAAAAAACTCGCTAGAATCATCAAGAAAATACTTGTTAAATGCACTTAACTCTTTAAATATGGGATTTTCAAACGATGTGGTAATGATTGATGTTAGGAAAGCTCTAGAAAAAATTTATGAACTGACTGGCGAAAATTATACGGAAGAACTACTTAATACAATATTTTCAAATTTTTGCGTTGGAAAATAAAAATATTATATCAATCAATAAATACCTGATATAATTTATAATATCACTATAATCTTCGCACTTTTCATTAAATTTGTAAATTTTTAAAGAAGGCATCATTATAGCAGCTATTTTAAAAATGAAGATTTTCTAAAAGCAAGCATTTGAATTTATAACGGGTCTAGGGCGAAGCCCTTACCCCTCCTTTGGTACAAGTACCGAAAAGTTGTAATTATTAATTACTGTTTTTGAATTTATAACGGGTCCAGGGCAAAGCCTTACCTCTCGCTGGTACTAGTACCAAAAAGTTTAAAGAAGTTCAGCGTTAGTATAAAGATTTGAAGTATCACAATATTTTGTAAAAAAAATCGATTCTAAAACATATATATAATACAGATTTTAGAATTTTGAAGACAGTAATTTTTATATTAGTAGGAGGAAAAAATGAAATCTTTAAAAATGGTCAAATATGAAATTAAAAAGATTTTAAGAAGCAGAGCAGTGTTGATTTTAAGTATAATTGTTCCTGTAATATTAGCTTTTTTTGGTTCCTCCTTTTATCCAAAAAATATTTCTCAAAATTTTAATTTAGTTATCTATAATCAAGATAAAAGTTTTTTAGGTAATTTTACATTTCTTTTAATCAAACAGTTTTTAAATTTTGAAAATACTGTTGAAATCAGTAATGAAAATGAATTCAACAGATTAATTGAGTTAGGTAATTATGACTCTATAATTATAATTCCAAAAGGATTTACTAATGATTTGGTAAACAAACTTCAAACTTCTTTGTATATTGTTCCTAATCCACATAACATTCAAAATAGTCTAATGATTTATACCGCCTTTAAAGCAGTATTTGATGAATTGGCAGGTATTCCAGAAATAAAGGTTGGATCTACCACCGATTTTTTACTGAGTGGAGGAATAGGAATTGATGAAACAAGACCAAAACCAGAAATTAAAATGTTAATACCAAATGCGAAGGAAAAAACGCTCTTTGAATCTGAATCTAATGATTTTGGAATTAATGACATGTTTGCTCCAATTGTAGCTGTGGTTACGATCCTCATCTCATCGATGATTGGTATTTCATATTCTGTTGGTCAAGCCAGGGAATCAAAATTACTTGATTTATATATCTCAAATGGTCTATCAATAAGAGTTTTTGCTTTTTCGAAGTTAATAGCATATTTACTAGTTGGATTTGTGATGGGATTATTTTCTTGGGGAATGTTCAGACTTTTTGGTGTACAATCACAGGCCATAAGCTGGCATTTATTCCTGTTAATATTTGTATCTGTATTTACTTTTACATCTTTTGGTTTGGTGCTTTCTTCTTTTTTAAAAAGCTCGAAAGCTGCATCTTTTCTTGTTACAGCAGTTATTGGGTTAATGTTTGTATTTGGAAACGTATTAATTCCTGTACCTAAAGGAGGTTTTCTGGAAAAGTTTTCTTATATTTTTCCTGTTAAGTATTCCTTAGATGCTTGGCGAAAACTTACTGTATTAGGTTATGGACTTAGTGATATATATAAAGAAATAGTTATTCTAACCATTTTTGGTATTTTTTGTTTCTATTTATCTATATTTCTAATGAGGGTCACTCAAGAAACATGAAACACCTAAGAATAATGTTTGACTTAGATAAGGGCAAAAGGTCAGTGCATATAGACTGATTATTTTAAGTTGCGTAATGAAAGAAAAATTAAGAGGATAAAAATGAAATATCTATCAATAAAAGATTCAAAAGAAATTTCAATTAATATAGAACGATCTATTTTTATAGGGAATGCACAAAAAGTTAATACAATAGAAGAAGCTCAAAATTATATAAAATATATAACTCAAAAATATAACAATGCAACTCACAATTGTTGGGCGTATAAAGTTGGAGACGGGAATCAAGAATTTTTTCATTATTCAGATAATGGAGAACCTTCAGGAACTGCTGGAAAACCTATATATGGCATAATAGAAAAATATAATTTATTCAATGTTGCAATTGTTGTTACAAGATATTTTGGTGGTGTTAAATTAGGCATAAGAGGATTAATTGATGCATACTCTTCTTGTGCTGAAGAAGTAGTCAAAAATTCTAGATTAACTAAATTTGAAACCACCTTTATTTTTGAAGTCAGATGTAGCTATTCAAATTATTCTCAGATTTTACGCTTAATTTCACAAGAATCAGGTATTTACTTGTTATTTCAGGAGTTCTTGGAAGATGTTTTTTTCAGGATAGAAATAATTGAAAGCATTAAAGAAAGGGTATTACCAATTATTGAAAACAATTCTCAAGAAATAACTTTTATTGGGACATCAGAAAGAGAATTATAAAAACTTCGCTAAAATAAGCGAAGTTTTTTATATATCTTTTATCATCTTTTTTACAAAATTAGGTAATGCGAAAGAAGCTACATGCATCTCCTCATTATAGTACTTTAATTCTTTATCAAAGTTCCTAACTTTTTCTGGATTAAAATCTTTTATTGGGTCTATATTTTTTGATGCAAATGTCCATGACCATGTGCCTGGTGTATATTCTGGGACAAACCCTAAGTATAGTTTAGCAACGTTGAATACTGAGCTAATACGTTTATAGGCTCTGACCATCCACTCTTTTTCTATAAATGGCTCTTCCGTTTGAGCAGTGAAGACACCATTTTCCGTGAGTGCTTTAAAACAATCCTGGTAAAAACTTTCTGTATAAAGAGCGCCTCCTCCACCTTCAGTGGGATCAGTTGAATCAATTATAATTACATCAAATTCATTATTAAAGTTTTTTATGAATTTACTACCATCTTCAAATACAAGATGAACTTTAGGGTTATTAAGTTCATAGGACAAATTAGGTAAATATTTTTTGGTTGCTTCCACAACCTCTTCGTCCAATTCACACATAATAACTTTTTCTATAGAAGGGTGTTTTAAAACTTCTCTAACTGTTCCACCGTCCCCTCCACCTATTACAAGTACTTTTTTAGGATTTTCGTGGAGAAATAGAGGAACGTGAGAGATCATCTCATGATATACGAACTCATCTGAATCCCTGGTCATCGTTACTCCATCTAGCGTGAATACTTTTCCGAATGCCTTAGTTTCGAAGATATCAATTCTCTGAAATTTAGTGACCCCAGAATAAATGACCTTTTCAACATCCATAAATAAACCAAATTTGTTTATTCTATCAAACTCATTAAAGATGAAAGGAGGATAAACCTTTTCCGACATAGTTTTCACCTCGAATATAATAATTGTGAAATTACATAGATAAAACAATTTAATTCTATTCAATTAGAAGATAGAAATATTAAACTATTTGTTTAATATTATAAACTTTTTTTATTTCTTTTCAGTGGAACTAATTTAAAATCATGTTTCACGAACCTCAATAATAAGCTTAATGTGTTATACTATAAAAGGGATCTTCTAAATTTTTTCAAAAAAATTATTGTATGAATGTTTCAATTTTTGGAGGTAGATTTATGAATAGTAATTTGTATAGAAAATATAGGCCTAGGAATTTTGAAGATATAATTGGTCAGCCTCATGTTGTTAAGTATTTTTATAATGCCCTTAAAAAAGGTGAAATTTCTCATGCATACATTTTTTCAGGGCCACGAGGTACAGGGAAAACGACAACAGCTAGAATTTTAGCTAAAGCTTTGAATTGTAAAAATCCATTAGATTTTAATCCATGCAATGAATGTGAGAATTGTGTTTCAATTAACAAGAATAGTTTTATAGATGTAATTGAATTAGATGCTGCTTCTAATAGGGGTATTGATGAAATTAGAAATATACGTGATTCAACAAATTATCTGCCAGTATATGGCAATTATAAAGTATACATAATAGATGAGTTTCATATGTTGACTAGAGAAGCGTTTAATGCATTATTAAAGACTTTAGAAGAGCCTCCCGCCCATGTTATTTTTGTTTTGGCTACAACAAATTTAGAGAAAGTTCCTGATACAATTATTTCGCGAGCTCAGATAATCAACTTTAAAAATTTATCAATGAAAGATATATTGCTAGGTTTGAAAAAAATAGCTGATTTAGAAGGAATTAAATACGATGAAAAAGCCTTAGAAATAATTGCTAAAAAAGCAAAAGGAAGTATGAGAGATGCAATATCCATGTTTGAACAAGTTGAAAAGTTTGGCGATGACAAAGTATTCTTAGAGGATGTTATGGATATATTAGGGTTATTTGATGAAAGTTTTGTAAGCAAATTCATAAATAATGTGTCTGATTCAAATATAGATGGTTTTTTATCTCAATCTGAGGAATTGTTTAAACAAGGAAAAGATCCTGAAATATTATTAGAAGAATCAATAGAATACATATTTGATAGGATTAAAGAAAAAGAAGATCCGTTTTTTGATATTGAGATGATGAAAGAATTCAATGTTATTCTTAAAGATTTAAAGTATAGCGAAAATAAAAGATTAACATTTGATGTTGAAGTTCTTGGATTCATTACTAGAAGCCTAAAATCTACAACTCTTAACTCTTCTTTTAAAGATGTACCTGAAGGTGGTACAATCAAGGAAATAAATAAGAACGATACTGATTTTAATACAGAGTATTTTAATAATCCGATTATAGTAAAAATAATGAACTTTTTTAGAGATCCACGAAGCAAAAAAACAAATTTAGCTATTTATTATTCTTTGTTAGCTTCAAAAATTGAGATTAGAAATAATAGGATAATCTTTAATTTTTCTGAGAATGAGTTATTAGAATATGAAATATTAAAGAAGTATATTGACGAATTAAAGGTTAATATATCCCTTTTAATAAATGAATCTTATGAAGTTTCACTCCTGTTTTCAGGAAAAGAAAACGAAACTTTTAATTTATCCGAAAAGGCTCCAACTTATCAAGAGAAAAGATTATTCTAGGATTTGTTATGAATGATTAATATCCTATGTGCTTTAAGGGCAGAAGCAGAAGAAATAATTAAGAAGTATAGATTAAAAAAAATACATGATAAACCTTTTGAAATTTTTATTTCTAACGATGTAAGGCTCATAATTTCTGGTATAGGAAAGGTAAATGCCGCTGGTGCTACAGCTTTTATTTTAAGTGATTTAGATATTGATTTTAATTCGACGGATATTTTTATAAATTTTGGTATTTGTGGGGCATTACAAAAAGAATATGTTGTAGGTGAACTTATTTTATGTAATAAAGTACTAGACTATGAAATGCGAAAAAATTTCTTTACAGATATTTTGATTGATTACGGATTATATGAGGCATCCATACAAACTATAAATAACCTGGATGAACAATATGATTTTTTAGAAGATCTCGTGGACATGGAGGCTTCAGCTGCTTTTAAAATGGCTTCAAAGTTTTTGTATACTCACCAAATTTATGTTCTTAAGATTGTGTCTGATCTGGTTTACGAAAAAAGTAATGAAAGAATCTCCAGAGGATTTGTAAAAAATTTAGTAAAAAACAAAATAGAAACAATAATTAATTTTGTTGATGTAACCGAATCTTTTCTAAAAAATAATCCTCCTTTTTTTCAAAGAGAAGATCTTGAACTGATAGAGGAAGTATCAAATTCTTTAAAATTGACGTTTTCTCAACAAGAACAATTAAAAAATGCCTATTGCTTTTATAAATCTCAGAACCGTTGTGAACCAGCTTTCTTAAAAGATTACTTAATAATTAAGCCTGAAAATTCAAAAGAAAGGAATGTAATTTTTGATCAAATCAAACACCAACTATATAGCTAATTCATTTTCTCATATATATATTGAAAATTCTGTGTTCGATTTTCCAATAACTCAATACATTATTGATAGATTTCCAAGAAGTAAGATAGTAAGAATAGAGAATTATAACGAGGTATTTTCAAGAAAAAATCAAAATCCATATCTACAAAAATTATCACCTTCTTTGATTGTAGGAGAAAAAAAAGAAGGATTTTTTTATAAAGGTTCTAGACTATGCCATAATTTTGAAGAAGAACACTTTTACTACACCAATTTCATATTAAATTGTTTGTTTGATTGTGATTATTGTTATCTAAAAGGTATGAATTTATCTTCCAATATAGTTTTTTTTGTAAATTTGAATGATTATTTTAATGAAATTGCTAGATTACTTAATACAAAAAACAAGTTATATCTCAGCATTTCGTATGATTCTGATATTCTAATTTTTGATGAAATTTATCCTTTTTTAAATGAATGGTATAATTTTGTTGAGAAGAATCCTAAAATTACCGTGGAAATAAGAACGAAGAGTGTTCTGTGGAAGAAGTTTATAAAATATAAATCTTTAGATAATTTGATATTATCTTGGAGCTTGGCTCCTTCTGACATTATTGTTCAGTATGAAAAGAAAACGCCCTCATTGGAAGCTAGACTAAACGCTATATCTCAACTGTTGAAAAGAGATTGGAAAATAAATTTAGCGTTAGATCCACTAATATACACCGGGAAGCCTTGGAAAATTATTTACAAAGAATTTTTGGAGTACTTAGTAACAAAAATAGATATAAATTTAATCAATTCCATAACCGTAGGAGTCTTTAGAATACCTATAAACTATTTAAGAAGGATGAAAAGTTTTTCTAATTCTCCCATTTCATTCTTTCCTTACGAAACTGTTGAAGGTGTTGCTTCTTATCCGAAAGATCTTAAGGAGGAAATGTTAAACTACGTAGTCTTATTTCTCGAAAGGTACTTTAACAGGGATAAGATATATATAAAATAAATAATAAAAAACTTCGCTAAAATAAGCGAAGTTTTTTATATATCTTTTATCATCTTTTTTACAAAATTAGGTAATGCGAAAGAAGCTACATGCATCTCCTCATTATAGTACTTTAATTCTTTATCAAAGTTCCTAACTTTTTCTGGATTAAAATCTTTTATTGGGTCTATATTTTTTGATGCAAATGTCCATGACCATGTGCCTGGTGTATATTCTGGGACAAACCCTAAGTATAGTTTAGCAACGTTGAATACTGAGCTAATACGTTTATAGGCTCTGACCATCCACTCTTTTTCTATAAATGGCTCTTCCGTTTGAGCAGTGAAGACACCATTTTCCGTGAGTGCTTTAAAACAATCCTGGTAAAAACTTTCTGTATAAAGAGCGCCTCCTCCACCTTCAGTGGGATCAGTTGAATCAATTATAATTACATCAAATTCATTATTAAAGTTTTTTATGAATTTACTACCATCTTCAAATACAAGATGAACTTTAGGGTTATTAAGTTCATAGGACAAATTAGGTAAATATTTTTTGGTTGCTTCCACAACCTCTTCGTCCAATTCACACATAATAACTTTTTCTATAGAAGGGTGTTTTAAAACTTCTCTAACTGTTCCACCGTCCCCTCCACCTATTACAAGTACTTTTTTAGGATTTTCGTGGAGAAATAGAGGAACGTGAGAGATCATCTCATGATATACGAACTCATCTGAATCCCTGGTCATCGTTACTCCATCTAGCGTGAATACTTTTCCGAATGCCTTAGTTTCGAAGATATCAATTCTCTGAAATTTAGTGACCCCAGAATAAATGACCTTTTCAACATCCATAAATAAACCAAATTTGTTTATTCTATCAAACTCATTAAAAATGAAAGGGGGATAAACCTTTTCTGACATTATTTCACCTCAACTTTATGTAATGAATCATTTGGAA
>ERZ795045.394-NODE-394-length-57161-cov-6.433772_pt1 | contig 57161 bp, 51 predicted proteins | sample MGYA00375129_ERZ795045 | MGnify/ENA primary metagenome ERZ795045 (study PRJEB30174, sample SAMN05720166) | activated sludge metagenome | isolation source: anaerobic digester from wastewater treatment plant | place: Japan | collected 2015-05-15 ...
AACGGCACGTAGATGGCCGGCCGCCGGCTGAGGCCCAGGTCGAACTCGTTGGGGATCACCGACGTTTTCAGCTTGCCCTGGGGGCACTTGCTCTGGCACTCGCCGCAGCCGGTGCACAGCGCCTCGTCTACGCAGCGCGCCTTCTTGCGGATGGTCACCGCGAAGTTGCCGATGTAGCCGTCTACCTTCTCCACCTCGGCGTAGGTGTAGAGGGTGATGTTCGGGTGGTTTTTCACCTCCACCATGCGCGGCGTCATGATACATTGCGAGCAGTCGAGGGTGGGGAAGGTCTCCGAGAGCTGCGCCATGTGCCCGCCGATAGACGGCTCCTTCTCGACGAGGATCACCTCGCGCCCGCCGTTGGCGATATCGAGCGCGGCCTGGATCCCGGCGATGCCGCCACCGATCACAAGCGCCTTGCGGGTCATTGGCACCCGAATCGGTTCCAGGGGCTGGTTCCACTTCACCTTCTCCACCATGAGGTGGACCAGTTCACACGCCTTCTCCGTGGCCTCCTCGCGGTCCTGATGCACCCAGGAGCACTGCTCGCGGATGTTGGCCATCTCGCAGAGGAAGGGATTGAGCCCGGCGCGTTGCACGGCCCGCCGGAAGGTAACCTCGTGCATGTGCGGGCTGCACGACGCGACGACTACGCCGGTGAGGTTCTTCTCCCGGATCGCCTCCTGGATCAGCCGCTGGCCCGGATCGGAGCACATGTAGCGGTAGTCCACGGCATGCACGACCCCGGGGAGCCGCGAGGCGAACTCCGCCACCTTCGCGCAATCCACCGTGCGCGCGATATTCTCACCACAATGGCAGACAAAGACACCGATGCGAGCCATCGAGAACTCGTTTCCTTTTCCCGCGTTTCGAGAGCCGCGTGAACGCGGCTCTCAAATGCCGGTCGCGCGTTGCCCGCCGGCTATGCCGCCGCCTGCAGCTTCTGCAGGACGGGCTTCGGGCTGATGATCAGCCGGTTTAGCCCAAGCGACTTCTCCGGCAGGCCAAGGGCGATGCCGAGAAGCTGCGTGAAGTAGATGGCCGGGATGTTGTAGCGCGTGCCGTACGCCTTGGCCACATCCAACTGACGCACGTCCAGGTTCGTCTGGCACAGGGGACAGGCCGTGGCAATCAGATCTGCGCCGGCATCGCGCGCCTCGCGCAGGATGTCGTTGACCAGCTTGCACACCGTATCCGGGCGCGCGAGACTGAGGCTGGCGCCGCAACACTCCGTCTTGTAGGCCCACTCCACGCACTCTGCGCCCGCCGCTGTGAGGAGGTCCTCCATGATCTGCGGATGGTTCGGGTCATCGAAGGCGACCACCTTGGGCGGGCGGAGCAGCAGGCAGCCATAGTAGCACGCCACCTTCAATCCGGACAGGGGGCGAGTGACTGAGTTGCGGATCGCCTCGGTACCCAGGTCGTTGCGCAGGATATCGAGCAGGTGGCGCACCTCCACCGTGCCGGCGAGCTTCACCTGGGCCGCCTCTTCCACATCAGCGCGGAGCGCGGCGTCTTCCTTCACCTCATGGCTGGCGATGCGCAAGCGGTTGTAGCAAGAGGCGCACGCAGCCACCATCGTTGCCGGGCCGCCCGATTGCGTGGCTTGTTCGACGGCCGCTAGGGTTACTGCCGGCAGTGCCACGGAGAGGAGGTGGCTGGTGGCGTGCGCAGGCGTGGCGCCACAGCAAACCCAATCTGGGATCTCCTCCAGGGTGATCCCAAGTTGGTCGCACACCGCGCGCGCGGAGCGATCAAACTCGGCGGCCATGCCCTGCAGCGAGCATCCGGGGAAGTAGGCGTACTTCATTCGTTGCCTCCTGCCGCGGGGGCGTGCTCCTCGGGCGCCGACTTTTGCGCGCTGGCGGCGCGCTGCGCCTCGATCCGCTCCACGTTCTCAAAAAGCCGGCGCACCTGATCGGCGCGGCCGGAGCGATGGGCGAATGGGGAGATCTTCCCCTTCAACATCATGGTGGGGCCTTTTTCCGCATCGCGGAAGGGATGGAGGGTGCGCAGGTTCTGGAGCATCACCATCATCGTCTCGTGAACACGCCCGCGCCCGCGGACACTGCTGAGGAGACCCTGGTTGGCATAGGCGATCCCCTTCTCCGCCTGGGTGAAGCCGGCCTCGCGGGCCAGGATGCGGAGGGCATCCATGACGCGCGCCGTATCGACCTCTTGCGGGCAGCGCGTGGTGCACGTTTCGCACGAGGCGCAGAGCCAGATGGTGTGGCTCTGCAACACCTGGTCGCGCTGGCCCAGTTGCACCAGGCGCATCACGCGCGCCGGGTCCAGATCCATGGCAAAGGTCATCGGGCACCCCGCAGTACACTTCCCGCACTGATAGCAGCGCGCAGGGTTGATCCCGGAACGTGCCTCCACCTCCTCCTGGAAGGTGAGGCGGCCTCTCTTCTGAGAACCTAGCTTCATCTTGCCAACCTTTGAGAGCGTAATCCGAAACCGGCGAACCGGAGCCGGCATCGGGACCCGACGGCGGGCTACGTGTTACGCATTCTGGCCGGGTGCGCGCCAGGGTCGCTCGCACGCGCTACGCATGGCGAGCCACGGCAACGAGCCCCATCTGAAACCCGCGCTGCGGGCATACTCCAGGACCGTGTCGTTATGGATGTGGTTCCAAAGCGTACTCGCACGCGGCGGTGGTCTGTGACCAAGCGCTTCCTTCCGCGGGTCTCCGACTTCCGCGGGGAAGCGGGAGCGCGCGGGCTGCGGGATGCATCCGCCGGCTATTCACGCGGCGTGGCGGCGCGCGGGATGGGGCGGCGGGGACAATCTCTGCCACGTCGTCCGCTCACACTATAGCAGAGAGGGCGCTGGCTCGTCAAGGGCCGGGGACGGCGAAAGGAGTAAGGGCTTGGAGGGCGAAAACGGGAAAGATTACGGCTGCCTGAGAGGGGGATCGGCTGTATGGCCGAGCTGGCGAGGGTTGATGTCGCGAATGGAGTGTATTGGGTAGAGGCACCCAGGGCAGACCTCTACGTGTTGTGTGGGGCGCCAGCGGATAGCGTGAAACACCTGATGAAGCGGGGGCTGATCGCTCCGCGTGAGGCGAACGGTGTCCATTTCGAGACGGGGCCGAATGCCATCCTCCTTTCCGATGTGTTGGTGCAGAATGGCAGCTTCTCCAACCTGGCAGAGTTCCCGGTGCTCCATATGCTCTATCGCCAGGGGATGTTGCTCCCCAACCATCCGAACAACACCGGCGCGAAGCCACTCTTGATCGGGTCGCGCGAGCAGGTGCGGTCGCAGCTGGAGTACATCTACCGGGGCAACTACGGTCTGGTCTCCGAAGAGGAGCTGATGGCCTGCGGGATCTCGGCGGCGGAGGCGCGGCGGATGATGCAGCTGAAGCTGGCCTTCGCTTTCGGGCGCATCCGCCCGTCGCACGAGCTGGTTGACACCGTGGTGGTGGGAAGTGACCCGGTGGAGCTCCGGAATGGTGTCTTCCTGCGTCGGCGCGCCCTCAACGTCTTCGAGTTTCTCTATCGCGGTGAGTCGCTCACCGTGGATCTGAACCTCCAGCCCTATCAGCAGTATGAGGCCCCATACCCTCTGGGCCACTACCGTGTTGACCGCGGCTACTTCTCCATCGTCCACTCGGGGGAGGGCGACGGGTGGGATCCGAACCGGCCGGCGATGGCGAGCGTCCTCATCTTCCAGGGGAAACCCTACCTGATAGACGCGGGCCCCAACATTCTCCACAGCATCAAGAGCCTGGGCATCGGGATCACGGAGGTCGAGGGGATCTTCCAGACGCACGCCCATGACGACCACTTCTGCGGGCTTCCCACGCTGATGCGCTCCGACCGGCGCATCCGCTACTTCGCCACGCCGATGGTGCGCGCTTCGGTGGAGAAGAAGCTTGCCGCCCTCCTCGGCATGGATGAGAGCCATTTTCAGGATTTCTTCGAGCCGCATGACCTGAAGCAGGAAGCATGGAACGAGGTGGATGGCCTGGAGGTGCGCCCGTGCCATTCGCCCCACCCCGTAGAGACCACGGTTTTCGTCTTCCGGGCATTGGGGCCAAGCGGTTATGCCACGTATGCCCATCTGGCCGATATCGTCGATCTGCAGGGGTTGGAGCAGGCGGTGCAACGCGCCGGAATGGCGAATGGCGCCGCCGTGGTCGAGCGCGCCCGGCGTCTCTACTCCATCAAGGTGGACCTCAAGAAGGTCGATGTCGGCGGCGGCCTGATCCACGGCAACGCGCGCGATTTTAGGGGAGACGCCTCCGGCAAGCTGGTACTCTCGCACACATCGTTCGAGCTGACGCCAGAGCTCAAGGAGATTGGATGCGGCTCTACCTTTGGCGCCGTGGATGAGCTCATTCCGGCCTGCCAGGATTATGTGCGCGACCGCGCGCGCCACTGCCTTGCCAGCTACTATCCCGGAGTGCCGGCCCACGAGATCGAGATGCTGCTCAACGCGCCGATCGTCACCTTCAACGCGGAGAGCTTCTTGATGCGCGCGGATGAGCCTTGCCGCGATGTCTACCTGGTGCTGACCGGCGAGGTGGAGTTGCTCCGCGGCGGTGATCGCGGGCGGCGCACCCTCTCTGCGGGTGGCCTCCTCGGCGAGGGCGCGGCAATCCTGCGTAAGCCGGTCGCGCACACTTATCGCGCCACCTCCTTCGTGCAGGCGCTGAGGATTCCCGCGAATGTCTATCTGGCGTTCGTCCAGCGCAACGGTCTCCTGCCGCGGATCGCGGATGTGCGCGAGCGGCGCGAGTTCCTGGACCGCACGTGGCTTTTTGGCGATTCTATCGCCTACCCGACACAGGTCACTCTGGCCCGAGAGATGGTGCCGCATTGCCTAATACCCGGCCATCCTACCTCGCTGAACGGCGATCCGGCCGTGTGCCTCATCCGGGAGGGCGAGGTGCAGCTCCTCCTGGGCGAGAATGTGCTCGAGACGCTCGGGCCAGGCGAGTTCTACGGCGAGTCCACCGTCCTGCATGGCACCCCGGGGTTCTTCACCATCCGGGCGACGATGCCAACCGAGCTTTACCGCATTCCGGGCGGTGTTCTGCGGCATAACCCGGTCGTGCGCTGGAAGCTCCTTGAGGTCTACGAGCGGCGCATGCAACATATCCTCAACCCGACGCTGGTCGCGGGCCCCGTCTTTCGCTGGCGTCCGGAGTACTCGACGGGCATTTCCGAGATCGACGAGGGCCACCAGCAGCTTTTCGACGCGGCCAATCGGTTCCATCAAAGCGTCGCCGCCGGAGAGGGCGCGCAGGTACTTCCGTGGATACTCAGTTTCCTGGAGGAGTTCGCCCGGATGCACTTCGCCCGCGAAGAGGAACTGCTGCGCGAGCACGCTTATCCCGGGTACGCGCGTCACCATCGCCTGCACGAGCGTCTCTTGGAAGCACTGGAAGAGTGGAAGCAGGTTTTCCGGGAGAGCGCGGCGACGCCCTATCACGAGCTGGTCCAATTCTTCAGCAACTGGATCCTCGAGCACATCCTGACCGAAGACCACAAGTACGGGCGCTACCTCAACGAGCGTGGCGTCACCTAGAACGACGCCTCTCCCGGCGCGCGGGCCTAGCAGCCCGCGCCCCGTCCGATTTCCAGGCAAAGCTGGCCCCCGGTTGACAGGCCTGCGCCCACCTCCTATAATCAGCGCAAACAGATGCCGAGGGAGGAAGCAATGCAGCCGATTGGTGTGGGGATTGTGGGCGCGGGGTTCTCCGCGAATCAGCATGCGGGCGCATACCACTGCGTGACCGGGGTGCCCGTGAAGCGAGTTGGGGTCGTCTCGCGAACGCCCGAGAAAGCCGCCGCGTTCGCGAAGAAGCACGGCTTTGAGTTCGCGACCACGAACCTGCAAGAGCTTCTGAGCCGGCCGGACGTGCATGTGATCGATATCTGCGCGCCCAACTTCGCGCATGAGGAGATCGCGATTGCAGCGGCGCGCGCGGGGAAGCATATCATTTGTGAGAAGCCACTCACCGCCTACTTTGGCGACCCGTCGGATCCCGCGCGCATGCGCGAGGAAGCGATGGCATCGGTCGAGAGAGTCCTGGATGCGGTGCGTAGCGCCGGGGTGCTCTTCATGTACGCGGAGAACTGGATCTACGCGCCGGCCATTCAGAAGGCGCTCCGTCTGGCCGAGGCCGCCGGGGGCACGATCTTTGACATTCGCGCCGAGGAGGCGCACAGCGGGTCGCACTCCCCCTATGCCCGCGAGTGGCGCACTTCCGGGGGCGGCTCCCTCCTGCGTCTCGGCTCCCATCCGCTCGCGGCCGCGCTCTATTTCAAGCGCGTGGAGGGCGAGCGGCGTGATGGCAAGCCGATCCGGGTGGCCTCCGTCTCGTGCGAGACGACCAACGTCACCCGCATTCCCAGCTTCGAGCGCGAGGAGCGGAAGTGGGTTGCCTCTGGATGGAAGGATGTGGAGGATTGGGCCACGCTCATCCTCAACTTCGAGGATGGCGCGCGGGCGACCATCAGCGCCTCGGATATCGTCCTGGGCGGCATCCGCAACCGGATGGAGCTCTACCTCTCTAACGCCCGGATTGACTGCAACCTCAATCCCAACACCACGTGCATCGCCTACGCGCCCGCGCCCGAGGTGTTCGCGGACGAGTACATCGCCGAGAAGATCGATACCAAGGCGGGGTGGAGCTTCCCCAGCATCAATGAGGACTGGTTCCAGGGCTACCCCCAGGAGGTTCAGGACTTCCTGGAGTGCATCGCGACGGGCAGGCAGCCCCTCTCCGATGCACAACTTGCCGCGGATGTCGTGGCGGTCACCTATGCCGCCTATCAGTCGGCGTGCGAAGGTCGACGCATCCGCTTGTAGCCCGAGGGAATACCGCCAGAGGGTGCCGAGCCTCCTCCGTTTGGACTCCAGATTGCCTGGGTATGGTCACATCAGACCGGAAGCGCCCTATGCCATGGGAAACGGCATGCGCGCAGCTCTTGGGTCCGGCATGTCCCTGGAACAGGCAGACGTGACTACCATCCGACGCCCAGTAGCGAGCGGCATTGTGACGCCCGGACCGCCCGCTAGCGTTTCGCCTGGGTCATGCCTGAAAGGAGAGAGGAGCAGAATGGCGCTGACACGATGGTCTCCCTTCACAGAGATGAGCCGATTGCGCGATGAGATGGAGCGCATGATGGATCGCTTCTTCGAACTCCCGGAGCGGCGTGCGGAGTTCGGGGCGACGATGTGGGTGCCGAGCATCGATGTCTATGACAGGGATGGGAATGTGGTCGTCGAGGCGGAGCTTCCCGGCATGAAGCGCGAAGAGGTGGAAGTGACGCTTGAGGACAGCACTCTGACCATCAGCGGCGAGATGAAGCGCGAGGCGGAGAAGAAGGAAGAGGGCTATTATCGCAGCGAGCGCCGCTATGGGCGGTTCATGCGGAGTATCCCTCTGCCCACCCCAGTCAAGGCCAACGAGGTAAAGGCGAAGTTTGAGGATGGTGTGCTGAAGGTCACTCTCCCGAAGGCCGAGGAAGCGGCGCACGGCAAGCGGGTGCCCGTAGAGTAGCACGCCGCGATCACGGTTGCGACTTTGGGCCGAGGGCGCCAGGACCGGGCGCTGGCGCTTTCGGCCGGCCCGCCCGCTTAGATTCCGAGATAAGGAATCCGAAGCAACGGAGGCAGCGCGCAAGCCGGCGCGCGGCGATAAATCACCGCGCTGCTTGCGAGCGAAGCCCTGCCGGGCTGGGTTGGGGATACTCCCAGATGTCTCAAAACGGCGGTGGCTGGGATGAGAAGGCCCGAAGGGGCTTTGCCGGAAAGCAGCGCGGAGCTTCGAGCTCCGCGCGTGCGGGCGCCCTTCTCCCTATGTCGGAATCCCAGGCCCGCCCGACGCATGGTTGACGCGCGTCCGGGAATGGGCTACAATGCACACATGCAAGGCGATGTCGGGGCAGCGGGTGGCCGCCAATCAGGTCTGGCTGCCATGGATGCGGACCAGCTCCTCCAGCGTTTCACGCGCTGCCTTGTCCACAACATGAGCAATCCGCTCGCCGCCATTCTTGGCTGCGGGCAACTCCTCGAACGCATGCTGCAGGACGGCGAGCCCGTCGATGCCGGCCAGTGCCGGGCGTATGTGAGCATGATTCTCTCGGAAACAGAGAAATGCGCTCGTGCCCTGGAACGGCTGGCGCTGCTTGCGCGCCCGCCCGAATTGCGGCCGATTCCCACCGATCTCCATGAGCTCATTCAGCGGGCGCTCGATGCTTTCGAGGTTCCAGATGGGATCTCTTTTGCCTTGGAGCGGGAAGCGTGGGATCCCACGGTGATCGCCGATCCGGAACTGACGTGCCATGTGCTGGTCAACCTCCTCCAGAACGCCGCCGAGGCGATGCCGGAGGGCGGCACGATCACGGTCCGGACCGAGAACTGCCACGAGGGCGAGAAGTGGGTGCGCCTGGTGGTGGCCGATGAAGGCCCAGGCATTGCCCCGGATCTGCTCCCGCGGATCACTGATCCGTTCTTCACAACCCGCCAGCGCCATAACGGAATCGGACTGACCCTCTGCGCGCAGTTCATCTCACGCCAGAACGGCCGCCTCCGGATCGAGAATGGATCCCCCACTGGGGTACGCGCGATCGTTGTTCTCCCGCAGGAGGATTGAACGCCTCGAAAAACGCGGCACGGAGATTGCAGTAGGTAGCTAATGGGGCCAGGATGCCGCCGGGCCGATTGTTCGGCCTGCATCATTCGCTCGCGTCAAGAGCTGGCGCTGTGGTGGCAATCCCCAGCGTCGCGATTCCTGTGACCCTGAACCGGCCTTCTGCTCGCTGTGGGCATACTGCACGGGTGGCCTGATATGGCTTGAGGAGCCGCCACCTCGAACCATCCTGAGAGGTCCTCAACGGCCTCCGTGTCATCGTTCGGCTGGCTTCGCCCGGCGCTTAAGCGCCGCCAACATTCATCTGAGAAGGCACATCTGCCGCCTCAGTAACGAGGCCACCCCCCCACACGAATGGAGCGGGACCAGAGACAGACACTATTATGACGACGCGAGTAACGTGGGAGTTCCGTGGTGGATCAAACGCTCAGCCTCCGGCAAGAGATGTCTGTCCGGATGATCCCGGAGCAAATCGTTGCGAGCATGATTCTCCGCATGAACGCGGAGGAGCTCCGCAACCATCTGGAAGAGGAGCTAGAGAATAACCCGGCTTTGGATCTGCGCGAGACCGTTGCCGACACGACGACACCCTTCACGTGCCCTTTTCCTACCACCCCCGTGCTGGAAACGCCATCCCGGTGGAGGGAGCGGGCGTCTGATGATGAGGAGTCCGATTTAACCGCAGATCTGCCGGCCCATGAAACGCTGCGCGACCATCTCTGGCGTCAGTTCGTTACCGTCAGCTTGCCCGAAGAGCGCGCTGTGGGGCGCTATCTGATCGAGTGCATCGACGACAACGGCTATCTGAGCGTGCCTCTCCTCGAGGTGGCCGAGGAACTGGGCAAGAGCCTGGATGCGGTCGAGGCAGTGCTGCATATCATTCAGGCGTTGGACCCGCCCGGGGTCGGAGCACGCGACCTGCGCGAGTGCCTGCTGCTTCAGCTGCGCGCTGGTAATTGGACGGAGCACCGGGATGCCGCCCTCGCCGGCGAGATCCTCGAGCGCGGTTGGGACCTCTTGGTCCGCCAGGATTTCGAGGCGATGTCGCGCCATTTGGGCTATAGCGAGCAGAGAATACAGGAAGGCTATGCCTTCATCCGCCGGTACTTGGTGCCCTACCCGGGGCGGGGGGTGCGGCCGCCCTGGGAGATGAACGCCCAAGAAGCCCCGCTGATCCCGGATGTGTGCGTGCGGCGCACGAGCGCAGGCTACCGGGTGGAAGTGACCGATATCGACCTGCAGGCCTCCTCTCTGTGCATCAACCGCGAGTATCAGAATATCTGCCGGGCAATGCAGCGCGGGAAGGGCACGTTCAGCGAGGACGAGCGAAGCCATGTGCAAGAGGCGCTCGAGCGCGCACGATTCCTGCTCAAGGGGTTGGCGCGGCGCGCGCGCACGCTGCAACGGGTGACGGAGTACGTGATCGCCCAGCAGCGCGCCTTTGTTGAAGGTGATGCGCAGGCCCTCCGCCCTCTCACCCGACGCGACGTCGCGCTCCAGATGGGCCTGAGCGAGTCCACTGTCTGTCGTGCGACCATCGGCAAGTGCGTCGAGCTCCCCTCGGGTAGCATTGTGCCGTTCGAGGTCTTCTTCGATGTGGCCGGCGCCATCAAGCGGCGGATTGAGGCGCTGCTGCGCGCCGAGGATCCTGCCGCGCCGCTCCGGGACGATGATATCGCGGACCGGTTGCGAGCCGATGGCATTGACATCGCCCGGCGTACGGTGAGCAAGTACCGCGAGGAGCTGGGTGTTCCCGCCTACGCCGAGCGCCGGCGCCGTTATCGCGCCTCCCGCTGAACCCTGGCGCAAAAAACCGCAGCGGATGCCTTGAGGATGTCCCGATTCTCCCCAAAGCCATGCTACTCCATGCGAGTCCTTGTCTGGCATCTGGCGCGCTCGGGCTTTCCCACCTTGGGCCAGTCGACCGTCCGCGAGACGAAACACCCCACACCCGAAGGGGAGTGCCGCCTCCGTCTCAGCGAACGTTGGCGCTCTTTGCAGCCACTCGGACTGCAGTAGAGGCGGTATTCCTGGCGTTCTGGCCCCGGAGATCGATTCGCGGCATCCTGCTTGCGGAATACCTTTGCGGGTCCATCGCCCCCTTGGGGGCCAGCTAACGTTGGATGGAGGTGCCCATGGGATTCCTGCAGGATGCAACCTGGGGCGCGCTGGAGCGGTCGCTCGATGCGGCGGCTGTCCGGCAGCGGGCCATCGCCCAAAACATGGCCAACATCGACACGCCTGGCTACAAGCGTTCAGTGGTCCGTTTCGAAGAAGCCCTGGCGCGCGCCCTCGACACGCCGGGCAATCCAGATGAGCGCGCGCGTAAGGTGTCATCGGTGATGCCAAGGGTGGAGCGGATCGGGACATCACTGCGCGCCGATGGCAACAACGTGGATATTGACCTGGAGGGCGCGATGATGGCCGAGAACGCCCTCCACTACGAGGCGGTGTCGCGCATGACATCGGCTCGGGTGCGCCTCTTGCGCACCGCGATCATGGAAGGGAGGCGTTAGCGTGCGTCTGTTTACCGCATTTGAGATCAGCGGCTCGGCTCTCTCTGCCCAGCGCGTCCGCATGGATACGATCGCGACGAACCTGGCGAACGCGGAGAGCACGCGCACTCCCGAGGGCGGTCCCTACCAGCGCAAGATGGTGACCTTCCGCGAAGTGCTCAATGAGGGGGTGGCGGTGGCTGGGGTCGTCACGGATCCCACCCCGGGGCCACGCGTGTATGAGCCGGCGCATCCCGACGCCGACGCGCAGGGCTATGTTCAGCTGCCCAATGTCCAGGTGGCGATCGAGATGGTCGACATGATCTCGGCGACACGTGCCTATGAGGCAAACGTTTCCGCTTTGACCGCCGCCAAGCGCATGGCGCTGAAGGCGCTGGAGATTGGCCAATGAGAATCGCGTTTCCTGGCGACTCCCTGATCCGGGTGCCGGTACCAGACCCGGTGGAGCGCGTGCAGCCGGGATTGCCGCTCGGTGAAGCAGCACGGCCTGGCGCTGCTGACGAGACGCGCTCCTTCAGCGAGATGATGAGGGATTCCCTCAACGAGGTAAACCGGCTCCAGCTGGAGGTAGACGACCTCTCGGAGAAGGTGAGCACGGGCAGTGTGGAGGATCTGCACACCGCCATGATCGCGGTGCAGAAAGCAAGCCTTGCCCTGGAGCTCACGCTCCAGGTGAGGAACAAGGCGATCGAGTCGTACCAGGAGATCATGCGCATGCAGCTCTAAGCGCCGAGGGCGGTGCGGGCGAGTAGGCTCAGGCAGGATCAGGGTCTAACGCCGTCGGCAGGGGAAAGTCTTCATCAACAGCCATGTCGGATGCCTTCAAAGAGAACGCAAGCCGCTTGAGAGAGCGGTGGGATCAGCTTCCGGGCCAACGGCAGAAGACCCTGGTTCTGCTGGCGCTCATTAGCGTGGTTACGGCCCTTGGGATCCTCGCGTGGGCGTTTCAACCACGCTACAGCCGCCTCTATAGCCAACTCAGCGTCGAGGATGCCGGCGCGATTGTCGAACGCCTGAAATCCGAGAAGATCCCATACCGTATTAGCGATGGGGGCAGCGCCATCGAGGTGCCCTCCGAGCAGGTCCACGAGCTGAAGATGAAGATGGCAACCGAGGGCCTGCCACGGAGCAGCGGGCCTGGGTGGGAGCTTTTCGACAAGAGCCCCTTCGGGATGACAGAGTTCACGCAGAAACTGAACTTCCAGCGTGCGCTTCAGGCGGAGCTCGCCAAGACGATCATGCAGCTCTCCCAGGTAGAGCAGGCGCGCGTCCACCTGACCATCCCGGAGCCATCTCTCTACCAGGAGGATGCCGAGGAGCCAACGGCCTCGGTGGTGCTCCACCTTTCGGGAACGAAGCCCCTGGCGAAGAACGAGATCAAGGGGATTGTTCACCTCGTCTCCAGCGCCGTTGTCGGGTTGAAGCCAGAGAACGTGACTCTCATCGACGCGCGCGGCAACATCCTCTCCACCGAGGAAGTCATGGCGGACGAGGATCCGGACGCCACCCCGGATCAGACCGAGACGCAGCTCAAGCTCCAGGCGCAGATCGAGCGCAAGGTTCAGAGGGAGATCCAGAGCATGCTGGATAAGGCCCTCGGCCCAGAGCAGGCCGTGGTGCGCGTGCGCGCTCAGATGGACTTCACGCGCAGGGAGAGCAACACGGAGACCTACACGCCCGCGGTACAAGGCCAGGATGCAAAAGGGGTGCTCAACGAGCAGCACACCGTTGAGGAGAACTACTCCGGCCGCCGGAACGCGGGCCAGGTGCCAGGAGCCGCTTCGAACATCCAGGGGATGCTTCCCGGAATGGTCGGCTATCGGGCCGAGGACACATCCCCTGGCGCCGGCTACGTCCGAAGAGAGACGACGGCACGCTATCACGTTTCGAAGAAAGTGGAGCGTCTCGTCAGCCATCCGGGCGAGACGATACGGATGTCCGTGGCGATTCTGGTCAACGGACCGATCGATGAAGCGAAGCGCGAAGCATTGCGAGACGCGGCGACCGCGGCGGCCGGATTGGATATCGCTCGGGGCGATCAGATCTCGGTCGTGGGAATCGCGTTTGATACGAAGGCGGCAGAAGAGGAGAAGAAGCAGTTGGCCGCCATGGAGCGCAAACAGATGATTGGCACCATCCTGCGCTATGTCGCCCTGTTTGGCTTGATGATCTTCGCGCTTTTGGTGGTGCGTATGGCGACACGCAAGCCTTCCCCCGTCTCGGTGACGGGTATGTTGCCGGCCCCATCGGAAGAGCCGCCTGCGCTGGAGAGCGCGCCAACCGTTGGCCAGCTCCTGGATCAGGTGGAGGAATCCCCCGCCACGCCGGAGGAAGCGGTCGAGCCAGAGCCAGAGCCCGAGGCGGAGCCCGAGGAGCCAGAGGAAACCGAGCGCCCGCCAGAGATACTGCCGACGATCTCCCCGACGGAAGAGCGGCTGCGCCGCTTGGCGGCCGAAGATCCGGAGTTCGTGGCGCGGCTCCTCAGAAGCTGGCTTATCAACCAGGGGAAGCGCTGACGTATAGAGCGCCTGTGTGAGGGGCATCTGGAGTTGGGCCTGAATGGACTCGAGAGTGCCCCTCCTTTGGAGAGGCGCGAAGAAAGGGATCTGCCGTGGATCCGGTGATCGGAATGGAAGAGCGCCCGGTGCCGGTGGCACAGCTGCCGGCTGTGCGCAAGGCGTCGATTGTGCTGATCTCGCTGGGGCAAGAGCTTTCCGCCAACGTCTTGAAGCACCTCAACCGCGATGAGATCGAGATGCTGACGCTGGAGATCGCGCGCATCAAGCACGTCTCTCCCGATCTGCGCGACGCGGTGCTCGCCGAGTTCTCCCAGATGATCGTCGCCCAGGAATGCATCATCGAGGGCGGCATTGAGTATGCCCAGGGTGTTCTGCAGCAGGCACTCGGCAAAGAGACGGCCAGTGAGATCATTTCGCGCCTGGTGACGATGCTCCAGGTGCAGCCCTTCGACTCGGTCAAGAGCGTCGACCCGACGCAATTGCTTCAGCTGCTCCAGAACGAGCACCCGCAGACGATCGCGCTGGTGCTGGCACACCTGCCACCGGAGACATCGGCTATGGTCCTCTCCGGACTGCCCCAGAAGCTGCAGGCCCAGGTCGCCATCCGGATCGTGGGTATGGATCGCGCCTCGCCGGAGGTGGTGCGCGAAGTAGAGGGCATCCTGCAGGCTCGCATCACCGCGACGGGGACGCAGGACTTCGATAAGGCGGGTGGGCCCTCCGCGCTGGCAGATATCCTCAACCGCGCCGACCGCTCGACGGAGCGCGCGATCCTGGACGACCTGATGGAGAACAGCCCCGAGATCGCCGAGGAAGTGAAGAAGCGCCTCTTCGTCTTCGAGGACATCATCACCCTGGGTCGGCGCGATATCCAGCTCGTGTTGCGCGAAGTGGACGGCAAGGACCTGGCGTTGGCCCTCAAGGGCGCTCCGGAGAACGTGCGCAACGTGATCTACGAGAATATGTCGGAACGCGCTGCGCAATCGCTGCGTGAAGAGATGGAGTTCATGGGAGCCGTGCGCCTGCGTGACGTGGAAGCGGCCCAACAGAAGATCGTCTCGGTGATCCGTGCCCTCGAAGAGGCCGGCGAGGTCGTGATCTCGCGGGGTGAGGAGAATGAGACCATTATCTAGAGTGCTCAAAGCCCCCTACCGGGATCACGCGCCGCATGTGATCAGCGCTCCCGTCTTTCCCTCCTTCGATACCGAGTTGCTGGTGCCCGACGAGGATGAGGCGGCGGAGCCCGAGCTCTTGTGCGAGGAAGAGGCCCCCATCGAAGAGCCGCCGGAGCCGGAGCCGGAGCCGCCCCCGGAGCCCACGGCAGAGGTGGATGAAGAGGAAGAGGAAGAGGAGCCGGCGGGCCCGAGCCCCGAAGAAGAGGCGGCCGCAATCCGTGCCGAGGCGGAGCAGATGCTGGCCGAGGCGAGGTCGCAGGTTGCAGAGTTTCTGCGCGAGGCCCAGCAGCAGGCACAGGCGATGGAGGCGGAGGCGCGCGAGCGCGGCTTTCGTGAGGGGATGGAGGCCGCTCAGGATGCTCAGCGCCGGCTCCTCGCGGATCTGGAGGCGCTGCGCGCGGCGGTGCAGGCCGAGCGAGACCTCTTCTTCGAGAACCTGGAGCCCGAGGTGGTCCGTCTCGCCCTGGCCATTGCGGAGAAGATCATCCGCCAGGAGGTGGATCTGCATCCGGAGATTGTCGTAGGGGTGGCGCGCGCCGCCCTCCTTCAGCTGAAAGATGCTCAAACCGCGAGAGTGAGCGCGCACCCCTCCAGCGTGGACGCGTTGCGCCAGCACCTTGCCAGCAGCCTCCCCGGCGGTCCATCCGAGATCTCTATCCATGCCACTCCCCTGGTCAGCCCCGGCGGATGCATGATCGATTCTGATCGGGGGAGCGTCGATGCGCGCCTGGAGACGCAGATGGAGCGGATCGCCACAGCGCTTCAGGAGGGAGACACCGGATGATCGCCGATGGCCGGCCGATGCTTGAGACCCCCGGATTCCTGGGGGATGAGGGTCGCGAGGGAGAGGCCGGGCCAGGGTACACCCCTCACGGATCAGCCCTCGAGGCTCGTTGTCCAAAAATCGATCTATCGCCCTATATGAGCCGGCTGGGTGAGGTCGCCTCTTTCCTGCTCAGCGGGCGCGTGGTGCGGGTGGTGGGCACCGTCATCGAGTCCATCGGCCCCCCCTGCGCCATCGGAGAGGTCTGTCGCATCCACACGGCGGATGGCAAGGAGATCTATGCCGAGGTCGTCGGCTTCAAGGACGAGCGGCTGATCCTGATGCCGATGGATGAGGTGGGCAACCTGGAGCCCGGGAGCACGGTGGTGACCACCGGAGCTCCGCTGCGCGTGCCCGTGGGCGAGAGCTGCCTGGGGCGGATCTTCGATGGCCTTGGCCGGCCCATCGACAACGGCGGCCCGCTCCTTGGCACCACGCTCCGTGCGGTCCACGCCTCTCCGCCGGATCCTTTGACTCGCGAGCGCGTGAATCAGCCCCTGGTGACAGGGATCCGCGCCATTGATGGCCTGCTCACGTGCGGGCGCGGCCAGCGCATCGGCATCTTCGCTGGAAGCGGCGTGGGGAAGAGTACCTTGCTGGGATGCATCGCCCGGCATTCAACGGCGGATGTCAACGTTATCGGCCTGATCGGAGAGCGTGGCCGGGAAGTGCGCGAGTTCCTGGAGCGCGACCTGCGCGAAGAGGGCCTGCGGCGCTCCGTGGTGGTGGTGGCGACTTCGGACCAATCGCCTCTTCAGCGCCTGCGCGGCGCCGCGGTGGCCACAACATTTGCCGAGTATTTCCGGGATCAGGGCCTGGATGTGGTTCTGATGATGGATTCGCTGACCCGCTTTGCCTGGGCGCAGCGCGAGATTGGCCTGGCCGCCGGGGAGCCGCCGGCGACACGTGGCTACACCCCTTCAGTGTTCGGCGCGCTTCCGAGGCTCCTCGAGCGCGCCGGCACGGCATCGCGCGGCTCGATCACCGGATTTTACTCCGTCCTCGTGGATGCCGATGATATGAATGATCCGATCGCGGATACTGTGCGCGGAATTCTGGACGGTCACATCGTCCTCTCGCGGGATCTCGCGCGGCAGGGACACTATCCGGCGATCGATGTGCTCTCCAGCGTGAGCCGCATCATGAGTGAGGTGACCGAGGAAGACCACCGACAGGCTGCCACGCGGATGCGCGATCTCCTCGCTGTTTACCGCGAGGCAGAGGACCTGATCAACATCGGCGCCTATGTGGCTGGAAGCAACCCGCGGATCGATGCTGCCATCGCGCACATCGACGCGATCCGCCAGTTCCTGCGGCAGGATGCTCAGGCGATCTCCCCCTATGAGGAAACGTTGCGGCTGCTGGCGAGTTGCGTGGGGCAGAATGGAGCAGAGTAGGGTGAAACCTTTTGTCTTCAACCTGCAGACAGTTTTGGAGGTGCGTCGCATTCGGGAAGAGCAAGCCCGGGCAGATCTGGCGGCCCTTCGCTATCGGGAGAAGCAGGAGGAGGAGCGAATCGCGCGCCTGTGCCAGCAGCGGCAGGATGTACACCGGCGCCTCGTCGATGGCAACGCTCCCTTGAGTGGCTCCCAAGTCCTCGCCGCGGCCAGCACGGAGCGCTCGCTGGATCTGGCCATCCACGATTCCCAGCGGCAGAAGGAAGAGATCACCCGCCAGCGCGAGGTGAAGCTGGAACAGACGCGGATGGTGATCACGCAGCGCAAGACCGTCGAGCTTCTTCGTGAGAAGGCCTGGGGACGGCACCTGTATGAGGCCGCGGTTGCGGCAGAACGCCAGGTGGATGAGTTGTGCTCCCGCAGGGTGGAAGAGCGCGCCGGGTAGAGAGCGGGAGGAGCAGAATGCTGGAGAATCTGCAACGTGTCGAGGCGCGGATCGCCGTGTTGGAGCAGCGGCTCTCGGCGATCTCGGCTCCGCCCGCGGAGGCAGGCGCCTCGCCGGCGTCGAGCTTCGCGCAGGCGCTCGCGGCGGCATCGCGCAGTGGGGAAAGCGGAACGCTTCCCCCAGCCCCGGTGGCGCCGATGGCTGCAGCGCCGCTCCGGGACGCGCCGGCGAATCTGCCCCCGCCGCCGCGCTGGGTGGGCCATGCGCCGGATGCGGATGACGCGGAGGAGGCGGTTCGCCGCGCGGCGCGCCGGCACGGGGTGGATCCAAGCCTCGCCGTTGCCGTGGCACGGGCGGAATCCGGGTTCAACCCGCTTGCCGTCAGCTCTTCCGGAGCGCTTGGCCTGATGCAACTGATGCCCGGCACGGCCCGCTCCCTCGGAGTGAGCGACCCGTTTGATGTGGAGCAGAACGCCGATGGCGGGGTGCGGTATCTGGCCGAGCAGCTGCGCCGCTTCGGCGATGTGCGCCTGGCGCTTGCGGCCTACAACGCTGGTCCGAACCGTGTCGCCCGCTATGGCGAGGTGCCCCCGATCCCGGAGACACAGCGGTATGTCGAGCGCGTGCTGGAGTATCAACAGCAGTATCGCGCGAGCGGCACTCCGTGATGCGCTATCCAGGGGCAAGCTGAGAGCAAGAGGCTGTTGACCGATAGGAGAGAGACGATGCGTATCGATGGCACGAGGAGCACCGCGAGCGGCGGTGGAAGCGAGGTATCCGCGAACGCGGCCAAGGCGCTGAGCAAAGATTTCATGCACCTCCTGGTCACGCAGCTGCAACACCAGGATCCGTTGCAGCCGATGCAGGACCGCGAGTTGATCGCCCAGTTGGCCCAGCTCTCCTCGCTGGAGTCGCTGCAAAGGATCGAGGAGCTCACCGCGCGAGATCACTCGCTGAATCAACTCTCGCAGGCCGCGGGACTCATCGGGAAGGTGATCACGGCCACGACTGCGGATGGGGCGGTCTCCGGCAAGGTGAGCGCCGCGATGGTGGGTGCGGATGACCAGGTCTACCTGGCCGTGGGCGAGGAGATGGTTCTCCTGAGCGATGTCGCGCTGGTGACCGCCTGAGACCGCCTGCTGCAGGGGCCGCAGCCTTCACCGGCACGCATGCCGCTGTGGCTACGCTGGCGCGCGCCTCCTGTTTCATCCTTCTCCCGGCCGTGGTTTGACCTGATTCAGCCCGGCCCTGCCGGGGATCTGGCGAGGCACCCAGACCGCGGGATCCTGAGGAATCTGGAGTCTGTCCAGGCACGGGCCGAGACCAGGAAGACCGTATTCCGCGGCAAGGTCGCCCACATCCGTGGGTGCCCCGCCAGGATGCAGGATCTCCACCCCGAGCCCTTCTCCCGGCTGGAGGATGCCAACCCCTAGCGCATACCAGGCGTGGAGAGCTAGGTTAACGGTATCTCTCCTGAGTAGGCGCTTCCTCCCCATGACGGTGAGCCCTCCCGGCGCCTGCTTCTGGGATGCCTGGCGTCATTCCCCTGCGCAGGCGATGATCCAGAGAGGGCCGGCCGCGGGCGGGAGCCTCCGGCGTGTCATGGGGATGGGCGCACATGCCAGCCCCGGGGAGCGGAAGGGGAGGGGAGTTGAGAGAGTGCGCGGAGACGGCAAATGCCTACGAGGAGAATCCGGCGCGGGGGGAGAAGATTTGCTATGAGGGTCTGGGGCCGACGGCCGGTGCAAAGGCGCCGGTACTGGCTCACCTGGGCCGAGCGGAGGATGCACTGCCATCCTGGCGTTGGCGAGTTGGCCGCGCTGGCAGGTGGCTGCATGCGCCCCGAAGCGGGGAACCGCTTTACCCAGGAGCGCGGCAGCGTCGGGTGGGGCCCCGATGGGCGTCCGTCTGATAATTCAGACGGACGGCGCTTCTCCCGAAGGCGCGTCACCCAATATTGCCGGATGGTCGGGGCACGAGTGGGCGTTCTGCCTTGCCCCAGGCGTGATTCGGTCCGGCACACGGAAGAAACGAGAGTCTATGGCCAAGATCCTAGTGGTGGATGACGAACCGAATATCGTAAAGCTTACCTCTTTTCACCTGCGCCGGCATGGCCATGAGGTGGTCTCTGCGGATAACGGGGCCGCGGCGCTGGTGACGGCGAACCAGGAGCGTCCTGACCTCATCATCCTGGATGTGATGATGCCGGTCATGGACGGCTTCGAGACGCTCCGCTCGCTGCGCGCCGCGGAGGAGACCCGCGAGATCCCGATCATCATGCTGACGTGTCGCAACCTGGATCACGACATCGCGCACGGCCTGATGGAGGGCGCGGATCTTTATATCACCAAGCCTTTTGAGATGGACAAGCTGATGCTCGCGGTTCGCCGGCTGTTGGCGGTCGCCGGGGATGCGGCAGGCACAACCGATTGACAGGGGAGCACGTCTTTGTTATAGTATGGATGGGCGGGCACGCCGGCGGCGTGGCCGGCTGGCCCCCTGGCGCCTATCGCAACCTGGAGAGAAGGCACTCATGATATCGTGGCGCAACCTCCGCTCTGTGTGTGCCGTGACGGCATTGCTTCTGACGCTTCCCCTTCTCGGTGCCGGCTGCAGTGGCTCGGGCGAGGAAGAAACGTCCTCTCCGAACCCCGACGCCGCGGGCATGGGCGGGCCGCCTGCTGGCATGGAGGGCCCTCCAGGAGGGCCGGGACCGGGTGATCCCGCGATGGCAGGACCGGGAGACCCCGGAATGGATGCTCCTGGGGCAGCGGAGCCCGCTGGTGGAGGAGCGGCTTCGGAAGAGGCCATCTCCTTCACGCAGATGCCGTTCGTCACCCGGCCCAAGCGGGTGATGGTCCGCCAGCCGGGCGGAAAGCTGGTGGAGCATGTGGAGTTCCGCTACCATGCCAAAGGCGACCCCGAGGCACTGCTTGCATTCCTGAATCCGTCGCCCAGCGCAGCGCCCGATGAGGGCTCCGTCTGGTTCGTGCGCATGCCCCATGCCGCCACGGCGGGTAAGAAGACCCCGGGGGAGTGGGAGAACCTCTTCTGCACCTACGTGGTGCCAGATAACGAGTCGATCGAACGCTCTCGCCGCGCGCTTCAGGCGCGGCTGACGCAACTGCGGAACCAGGTGTACCGGCAGAAGATTTATACGGTCGACCTCCTGGCGGGAGATCGGCTGCCGCAGACGGCGCAGGTCAACGCGATGGATACGGCGGCCTCCTACGTGCCCGATCCGAGTGCTCGCCTGAGCCTCTATATCGACCTGACGCAGCGCGCTCTGGATGCACGCCGGGTGGACCAGGCGAAGCTGTACCTGGCCGCGGCGGGCGCCGCGTTTGCTGACCTTTCGTATGAGAACGGCCGGCATGGGGACGCCCTCTGGATGTATCAGGAGATGCCCCGACGCGCCAAGTAGCCGCGTCCGGCACCTCTCCAAAGCCACGCGGTGATGGAACCTTGAGGGCGGGATTGGTGGCGGCACGCCGCCGCGATCGACGAGGAGCGTGAGTCATGCTTCAGGCCGGCGCGTCCTTCCTTTCCCCCGAGCCGCAAGTCGTTCTGATCGACGCTTTCCGGCGCCCATTCGATACGGCTGTCGCGGCGGCGCGCACCTGCTATTCCGCGCGTGGCATCATCCGCCCGGAGGAGGTAGCCGGTGATGACGCCCCTGATGACGAGGCGCGGGAGCGTGCGCGCGCGCGGCGCGATGCCCTGGCGGCTTCGATTTTCCGGGCAGGCCACCATACCGTTTTCCAACACGCCCACCTTCAATTTGCCCTCAGCAACGTCTCGCGCCACTTTGTCTGGTCGTTCCTGCACGCGCATCCGTTCTACAATTCGGAGCAGGTCAGCCAGCGCTATGTGGCCGTGAAGCCGGGCAACTACGCGATTCCGCCACTCGCGGGCGAGGCTCTGGCGGTCTATGAGGCCACCATCGCGGCGCAGTTTGCTGCGTATGAGGAGCTGGGCCGGATGCTCCTGCCAGCGACGGAAGCCGCCTATTTCCGGCGTTTTCCCGGCCGCCGGCACCAGGCACCTCGGTGGCAGGGCGAGATTGAGAAGCGTGCGCTGGAGGTGGCTCGCTATATCCTCCCCATCGCTACCTTCACCGCCCTCTACCACACCATCTCGGCGCTCACACTCCTGCGCTATCACCGCGTCAGCCAGCTCTTCGACGTGCCCCTGGAGCAGCGGATCGTCGTGGGCAAAATGGTCGATTGCCTGTTGGCGGCGGCGCCTGAGTTCGCCCCCCTGCTGGGAGAGCCGGTCGCGCCCGAGGAGACCGCCGAATACTCCATCCTCGCGGAGCCCGGTGGCGACCCGCGCGCGTTTCGTGACGAATTTGACACGTCGCTGGAGGGGCATCGGTCGCGCCTGGTCGACTGGAAGGCGGGGAACGAGGCCATCCTGGCACAATCGGTCCGCGAGGTACTGGGCTTGCCGCGCACGCGTCTCTCGGACGAGGAAGCGATCCGCATGGCGCTGGATTCAGGGCGCAACCCGATGCTGGCGCAGACGCTCAACCTAACCATGCATGGGAAGCTCACCCGTTGCCTGGTTCACCCCTCCTATACCTTCCGCAAGCGGCTTAGCCACACCGCGGATTCCCAGGACCAGCGCCACCGGCTGACGCCGGCGTCGCGCCCGGTGCTCCAGGCCCACGTGGATGGGCAGCCGGATGTGATCGTGCCGGATTTGATCGCGTCGGATCCCGCCTGCGCGCGCCGTTACGCGGACGCAGTGGAGCGGAGCTGGGAGGGCGTGGCGCGCCTGCGGTCGCTGGGAGTTGCACCGGAGTTCGCGCTTTACCTGCTGCCGAACGGCGTGGCCGTACGCTTCACCGAGTCCGCGGACCTGCTCGGCCTGCGGCACAAGCTCGCGATGCGCCTCTGCTACAATGCGCAGGAGGAGATCTGGCGGGTGGCGCTCGATGAAGCGCGCCAGATCCGCGAGGTGAACCCGGTGATTGGCAGCTACCTCTTCCCGCCCTGCCGGCTGCGCGAGATGGCCGGGATCACACCCCCCTGCCCGGAGGGAAAGCGCTTCTGCGGCGCGCGCGTGTGGAAGCTCGACCTGGACGCGTATCAGCGCGACATCTGAGAGAGGCCGGGCGGTCTGCTCCCGCCAGGAGATGGGGCGCGAACGTCGAAAGCAGGCAGCGAGGCATGCAGTGATGAATGAGGAGTCCGCGCCAGTACCAGCCGCTCACCGCCAGGTCCTGACCTTTCGCATCGCCAACGAGTGGTATGCGCTCGACGTGGCCCAGGTGCGCCGGGTGGAGAAGGCCCCTACGATTGTGGCCGTGCCCAGCGCTCCGCCGGCGCTGCCGGGCGTCTTTATCTCTCAGGGCCAATTGATCCCGGCCGTCGATCCCAGAGTCATCCTGGAGCTGCCCCCCGCCACGGAGGAATCCCCGGAGTTCGTGGTGATCGCCTGTCACGAGGAGTACGTGGGCGGGATCCTGGTCGATTGGGTCGATGAGGTCACCCGCGTGGACGCGGCAGCAATCGAGCCGCCTCCGGTCGGCGCCGGCGCCCTCTATGCCAGCGGCCAGACCCTCCTTCAGGGGAGACTGGTCTCGTTGCTCCGCCTGGAGGCACTTTTCCAGGCGGCCACGGGAGAGCTGTAGATGCCGGCGGAACGCTGGCTGCTGTTGCGCGCGGGGTCGCGCCGGATAGCGGCGCCCCTGGAGCAGGTGGCGGGACTCGCGGAGGCCGGCGATGGCGGGGATGCCAGTGTCTCCGATGCGGAGATCGCCCTCTCGGAGCGCCTCTGGGGAGAGCAGGAGAGCGTCCCCGGGGTTAGCCTTCGGGTGCATTCCGATCCGGGCGCGCGGGTGCGTGTCGCTGCTGCCGAGGAGATCTCGGAGGAGTGCGAGCTGCTCTCGCTCCCACCGCTTCTGGGCCGCGCCCTGGGTGAGGAGTCGGCGGTGGCCGGCGCCATCCTGTGGCGGGGCCAGCTGGTGCCCGTGGTGGATCTGGTGCGGCTGGCGAGCGGGTCTGGTGCCTCCACCCCCAGCCCGAAGAGGTAAACCATGGGCTTTGATTGGACCGGCTACATCCAGACGGCGAAGACCGAGATCCGGGAGCGCCTCCAGGCGCTGAACGAGGGTCTGCTCCGCCTGGAGAGCGAGCCGGGCGAGACCGCGCTCATCGACGAGCTGTTTCGGCATGCCCACAGCATCAAGGGCTCGGCGCAGATGGTCGGCCTCGATCTGGTCAGCCGCGTGGCGCACGGCCTGGAGGATGCCCTGGGCGCCGTGCGCTCGGGCAAGCTATCCGTCTCTCCCCCTCTCCTCGACGTGAGCTTCCAGACTCTGGACCTTCTGGAGCGCCTCCTGGAGGATCCGCCGGACCAGGCCGCGCTGTCGCAGGCAGAGGGGCTTGCCGAGCACCTGGCGGCCATCGGCGCGGGGGGCCCGGTCTCCCGCTACGACGCGGCCGCTTTGATGACCGCAGATGCAGGGGGAGAGGAGGGGGTGCCGGATGGCCCGGCGACTCCGGCACTGCCCGCAGAGGGCGAGACGGAGTGGCCAGAGGCCAGGGAGCAGGCGGCCCCGGAGAGGCCGGCCGCGACCGCGGCGCCGGCGGCCGCCGGGCGCATGGCCGACGTGATGCGCGTGCCGATCGAGCGCGTGGATCACCTGCTTCAGCTCGTCGGCGAGCTCGCCAGCCTGGAGCAGCAGGGGAGAGCCCTCGCGGAAGCGCTGAACGCCCATCAGGCACAGCTGCGGCGGTTTCGCGGATCCGCTGGCAGTCCGGAAGCGGGGCTCACGGGCGAGCAGTTGGAGAAGCTTGAGCAGGCGTGCGCGCGGGCGAGCCGGCTGGTTCGAACCGCGCGCCGGCTGGTGACCGCCCAGGCGATCCTCGGGCGCGAGATTCGAGACGCGGCGATGGACCTCCGCCTCTTGCCGGTCGCCACGCTCTTTGAACGTTTCCCGCGCCCGGTGCGCGACCTGGCGCGGGCGGCAGGCAAGGAAGTCCGTCTGGTGATCGAGGGCGAGGAGACGCGCCTGGACAAGCGGATCCTGGATGAGCTGTACGATCCGATTCTGCATCTCCTCCGGAACGCGGTGGATCATGGCATCGAGCCTCCCGCGGAGCGGGTGGAAGCGGGGAAGCCCGAGCAGGGCACCATCCTCCTGCGCGCCATGCCGCGCGGGCGCACGGTCTGCATCGAGGTGAGCGACGATGGCCGAGGCATCTCCATCGAAAAGGTGCGCCAGGCCGCGTGCGACCGGGCGCTCATCACGCCGGGCGAGGCGGCGGGGCTTACCGAGGATCAGGTGTTGCAGCTGCTCTTCCGCCCGGGCTTCAGCACGGCGACGCAGGTGACCTCCGTTTCCGGCCGGGGTGTTGGCCTCGATGTGGTCTACAGCAACGTACATGATTTGAAGGGGGTGGTGCGCCTGGAGAATCGCCCGGGAGAGGGCGCCACCTTCTCGCTGGAGATCCCGCTGACGCTGGCAACGACGCGCGTGCTCCTGCTGGAGTGTGGCGGCGTGGCCTATGCGCTTCCGGGGGCGCTGGTGCAGGGCGTGATGGAAGTGGACGCCGCCGCGGCGCGGGCGGCATGTGGCCAACAGGTGATCTCCTGGAAAGGACGCACGGTGCCTCTCTGGCCCCTGGATGCCGTTCTGGGCCGCTCGCAACGCCCTCCTGCTGGAAACCGCCTGGCCGTCCTGGTGACGAATGCCGGGAGTACCGTTGGCCTGATGGTAGACCGCCTCCTGGATGAGGAGGAGGTGGTGTTGAAGCCGGTCGGGGCGCTGTTGGAGAGTGCGCGCCTAGTGACGGCCGGCGCGGTGCTGGGGGATGGCCGAATCGCGCTGCTCCTCGACGTGGATGCCGTGGTGAAGGCGGCCTCGCACGTACGGGCAGGGGCGACCGGCACCACAGAAAGCGAGAGCGCCCGGCGATACTCCATCCTGCTCGCGGATGACGCGCTGACGACGCGGGAAGTGGAGCGCGCGATCCTGGAGGCAGCCGGGTATGAGGTGACCGCCGTGGCAGATGGTCAGGCGGCGTGGGAGCAGCTGGCGCGGCGCTCTTTCGATCTGGTGGTGACGGATGTGGAGATGCCCCGCATGGATGGGATCGCGCTCACCCAGCAAATCACCTCGGATCCACGCACCGCGCGCATCCCTGTGATTATCATCTCGTCGCTTGCGAAGGAAGAGGACCGGCGCCGGGGCCTGGAGGCGGGCGCTGCCGCGTATATCGTGAAGAGTGCCTTTGATCAGGAGAACTTGCTTGACCTGATCGAGCGGCTGATCCGCTGAACCGGAAAGAGAGTGTGTGAGCAATGAGCATCGCGAAACGTGTGCTCAGAGATGTGGGAGTGCTCATGTTGTTGCTGGCTGGGCTGGGATTCGGCGGCCTGGTCAGCGCTTGGGTCGCGCAGGCGCAGGCGCGCGCGAGCGACCCGCTCTTCGGCGCGCTCTTCGCGGTGATGGTGGTGCTCCTCCTTGCCGCCGCGAGCATCGGCGTCCGGGCGATCCTGAGCATCCGCCGGGACCTCCGCACGGCGGCGGTGGACCTGAGCGGCACGATGGCTCATCTCTCCGCCGCGGTGCCGGCGCTCAGCGCCACGGCGTCGCAGCAGGCGTCGGGCGCGGCGGAGCAGGCGGCTGCGGTCACCGAGACGACGGTGACGGTCGAGGAGCTCTCGCGAACAGCGAAGCAGATCGCGCACGCGGCGGGCGAGGCGATGGCCGCGGCCGAAGAGGGCCACGCCGCGGTGCAAGAGACGGGCGAGGGGATGGAGCGGATCAAGCAGCGGATGGATGACGTGGCGAGCCGCATCCTCTCGCTGGGCGAGAAGAGCCAGCGCGTGGGCGAGATCAATGAGATCATCACCGATATCGCCGGGAAGACACACCTGCTCGCGCTGAACGCCGCCATCGAGAGCGCGGCGGCAGGCGAGTTCGGCGCCCGGTTTGCTGTGGTCGCTGCTCAGGTCAAGGAGCTCGCCGACGAGACGCGCGAGGCAACCAGCCAGGTGAAGGCCGTGGTCCAGGAGATCCAGAGCGCGATCAATGCCACCGTCATGGCCACCGGCGAGACGACCGCGGAGGTGGATCGCGGCGCGCAGCTTGCGATGCGCTCCGGAGAGGCGATTGACGAGATCGTCGAGCGCGTGCAGGGGATCCACGTGGCCACTCAGCAGCAGCTGGCTGGTAGCGAGCAGGTGGTCAACGCCATGCGCGACATTCAGGAGGTCGTCCGCCAGAGTGCGGCAGGAAGCCAGCAGGCGGCCGAGGCTGCTGCGCGCCTGGAGGAGATCGCCAGCCAGCTCGGCGCGGTGATCTCCCGCCTCTCGCACGACTATGAGGAGAAGAAGGGCTAGCTGATGCGCGTCCTCATCGTCGACGACGTGGCGCCGGCGCGCCGGGCGATCCGCAGCCTCCTGGAGGAGGACCCGGAGATCACCGTCGTCGGCGAGGCGGAGAACGGGGAAGAGGCGGTTGCCCTTGCCCTGCGCCTGCGTCCGGATGTGATCACCATGGACGTGCTGATGCCAGTCCTCGACGGCTATGCCGCGACGGCGCGCATCATGTCTGAGTGCCCGACTCCCATCGTCGCGGTCACCTCGCTTTCTCTGGAAGATGGCACGGTGATGGCCCGCATGATCGAGGCCGGCGCGGTCGATGTGATGAGCAAGGCGTTCAGCCGCGCCCCGAAGGAGTGGGAACGGATGCGCCGGGAACTGGTCCACCGCGTCAAGGCAGCCGCCCGGGTCTCTGTGCGCGGGATTCCCGAGGGGCACGCGTCCGCCGCCCAGGTCGGGTGCAACGCAGCGTTTGCCGCTTCCCGGCCGCCAGCCGGGCGGCGGCCGCGCCTCGTGGTCGTGGCCGCGTCGACGGGGGGGCCGCCGGCGCTCCGCACCTTGCTGGGTGGGCTCGAAGCCAGTCTCGCGGCTCCGGTGCTCGTGGTCCAGCACATCTCGAAGGGCTTTACTGCGTGGATGGCCGAGTGGCTGAATGGGAGCATCGGTCGCGTGGTAAGCGTGGCCCAGGATGGGGAGAGGGCGCGCTCAGGCCGGGTCTACCTGGCGCCCGATGACCGGCATCTGCGGGTGCTTCCGGAGGAGATCCTCCGGCTGAGCGAGGCACCTCCCGTGCGGAGCCTGCGCCCCTCGGCGGATGTGCTCTTCCGGTCGGCTGCCCAGGCCTACGGGCGGGATGTCGTCGGCGTCGTGCTCACGGGGATGGGGGATGACGGCGCGCGGGGGGCACGCGCCATCAAGGAAGCGGGCGGCCGGGTGCTTGCTCAGAGCGAGGAGAGCGCGACGATCTTCGGCATGCCCCGAGCCGTCATCGAGGCCGGATTGGCGGATGAGGTGCTGGCGCCGAATGAGATGGCACGTCGGCTGTTGTTCCTGTGCGGACGGGGAGAAGCCTCGTGAGGGGAGCGCGCGACCAGAGGGGCATCCCGGAGCCGGTGCTGCTGCGCATCGCCGAGCTGATCGAGGAGCAGAGTGGCCTGGCGCTGGATGATCTCCAGTGTCGCGCCCTCGATGCGGCCGTCGTGGAGCGGATGGCGGCGCTGAATATGGGCGAGCCTTGGGACTATCTCGCCCTCCTTCGCCAGGTGCGCTCCGGCGAGCTACGCGTGCTGATCGAGCGGATTGCCAACGGGGAGACCGCCTTCTTCCGCAACGCGCCCCACTTCCGTGCGCTGCGCGATGTTGTGCTGCCGGTTCTCCTGACGGTGGCGCGTCGCGTCGTCTTCTGGAGCGCGGGCTGTGCCACGGGAGAGGAGGCGTATAGCCTGGCGATCGCGTGCTTGGAAGCCGGTCTGCCGGCTGTTGCCCCCGTCATGGTGCTGGGCACGGATATCAACCGCTCGGCTCTGGCGGCCGCGGAGCGCGGGGAGTACGCGGGACGCCACCTCGCTAACGTCGGCCCGGAGCTGCGCGAGCGCTACTTCGAGCCTACCCCGCGCGGGTGGCGGGTGAACGACACGGTGCGCGCGCTTGTCTCTTGGGCGCCTCACAATCTGCTGAACACGGAGCTGCCCGTGCCGCCCGAATCCGTGGACCTCCTCTTCTGCCAGAATGTGACGATCTACTTCCGGCCAGAGACGATCCGGAGAGTGACAGAACGGCTGGCAACGGTGCTGCGCCCAGGCGGACACTTCTTCCCTGGGTTTTCCGAGATGCCCTGGTGCCGCGCGCCGGGCCTGGAGCTAGTCAGTTTTGGCGATTGCTTCGCCTATCGCAAGCAGCTTCCGCGCTCTTCAGGCAGCGTTCAGGATCGCCCCATGAAGCGCCGGTTGGCAGGAGGAAGAGCGTTGAACGCCGGCGAAGGCAGCCTCCAGGGAAGCCGGCGCGCCAGGTTGCCTCAGAGCGTGCCGGAGGTGCCGACTGCTGCCGCGGCAGAGAGTGCGCATCCCGCCGGATCTGGAAGCCTGGAGTCCGCTCGTCAGGCAGCCTCACGGGGAGACCTGGCACGCGCCCTCCAGGAGGTGAGCGCGGCGCTGGAAGCCGATCCGATGCGCCCGGAGGCGTGGGAGCTCTTCGGGTTGTTACAGCGGCAGGCAGGACGCCGCGACGAGGCGGAGCGTGGATTCCGACGTCAGCTCTATCTCGCGCCAGAGTCCCCCCTGCCTCATTTTCACCTGGCGACGCTCTTCCGGGAGCGCGGGCAAACGAACGATGCGCGCCGTGAGTACGCGCGTGCCGCTAGGATATTGGAGACGCTGTCGCCGGAAACTCAGCTTGCCGGCGTGACGGCGGATCTGCTGTTGCGCGCCTGCCGGCGGTTTGGGCTGGCGGGCGACACGGAAAGCGAGAGCGAGGGCCCGTCCTGAATCCTCCGCCGAGACACCCTGAGAGGGCTTCCCAAGGGCAGACCCTCTCGCGGATGTCGGCGCGAAGAAGGCGGACGTGCCCTCTGCGAGACCTCGTGAATGACAAGGAGAGAAAGATGCTGCGTATTGGTACGGCTCAGGCGGTGATCACGCCTCCGATAGGAACGCCGCTGGCCGGATACTTTAGCCCCCGCCCCTCGCAGGGGATTCACGATGACCTGTACTGCCGCGCTCTGGTCCTCGATGATGGCGAGACGGTCCTTGCCCATGTGGCGTGTGATCTGATCTCCGTCCGGCGCGCTCTGGTCGCTGAGGTGCGTCGGCTGGTGGAGGAAGCGACGGGGATTCCAGGCGAGCGCGTGGCGGTCAGCGCGACGCATATCCATACAGGGCCCTACACCTCGCGCCTCCTTAAAGGCGGAACCGATTCCAGCTATCTGGCCATCCTGCCAAGGACAATCGCCGGCGCGGTCATCGCGGCTTATCACTCGCGCTCGGAGGGCCGCCTGGGGATTGGCAGCGGCCACGTGGAGAGCATCGCCTTCAACCGCCGCTACGTGATGCGTGATGGCGGGGTGCGCACCAATCCCGGCGTGCTCAACCCCGATATCGTGGCGCCGGCCGGGCCTATCGACCCGCAGCTGGGCGTTCTGAAGGCGACAGACCCGGCAGGGAACCCCCGCGCCCTTTGGGTGAACTACACCGTCCACACCGACGTGGTCGGCGGCGAGTTCATCTCCGCGGACTATCCCGGCTACCTGGCGCGCGCCGTGCAGGCGGTGCTCGGGCCGCAGGTGATCGTGCCGTATGCCAACGGTGCCAGCGGCGACCTGAACCACATCAACGTGAAGGGCCCGGGCGCGGCGCCGGAGGAGCAGCGCGGGCAGGAGCACGCGCGCTGGATGGGGACGATCCTGGCAGGCGAGGCGTTGCGCGTCTTCATGGAGACGCCAACCACCGACGAGGTCCGGCTGGACGCGGCTTCGGAGACGTTCACGATCCCGGTGCGCGAGGTGCCCGCGGATCTGCAGGCGTGGGCGCGAGAGCGCCTGGCGCGCGCCGAGGCGAAGCGTGCCGCCGCGGAGGATGATCCCGCAACCGATCCTTATCATGGCGCGGTGGATAGCTCCGAATTCGTCGAGGACTTCTACGCTTGGGCGGCGCTCCAGGTGGCGAAGGAGCGCGAAGAAGAGCCGGAAGTGACCGCCGAGGTGCAGGTCTTCCGCATTGGGGACGCGGCGATCTGCTTCAACCCTGCGGAGCTCTTCGTTGCCTTTGGCCTGCGCATGAAGGAAGCCTCGCCCTTCCAGCCCACCTTCGTGGTGGAGCTGGCGAACGCCTGCGTCGGCTACGTGCCGACCCCAGAGGCGTTCACGCAGGGAGGTTACGAGCCGCGCACCGCACCGAGCAGCAAGCTCGTTCCGGAGGCAGGCGACCAGATCACCGAGGTCACCTTGAAGCTCCTCCGGCAGTTGGATGCACGACGCTAACGCATCCCTTTCCAGCGGGCCCGGCGTGCCCTCCCTCGTGAGGGGTGGCCGGGCTCGCCCGGAGGAGAGCGCGAAGTTTTGACGGGCGGAGCCGCGGCCCGGCGAGTGATGGAGGAGAGAAGACGCGGGGGAGATGAAGTATCTTTTGATTGTGCCAGATGGGATGGCGGATGATCCGGTGCCGGAGCTGGGCGGGCGCACGCCCCTAATGGCGGCGGCGACGCCACACCTGGATGCGATTGCCGCCGAGGGGATGGTGGGCCGGGTGCACACCATCCCGGAGGGGATGCCGCCGGGAAGCGACGTGGCGGCGCTTTCAATTATGGGCTATGATCCGGCGCGCGTCTACACCGGCCGCGCCCCCCTCGAAGCGGCGAGCCAGGGAATCGCGCTGGGCCCCGACGATGTTGCTTTCCGGTGCAACCTGATTACGGTGGACGATGGTCGGGTGGTGGACCACAGCGGGGGCGAGATCTCCTCGGAAGAGGCGGCGCAGCTGATCGAGGCGATCCAGGAGCGGCTGGGCAGCGACCGCGTGCGTTTCTATCCCGGCGTGAGCTACCGGAACCTGATGGTCTGGCACGGGGGAACTACCGGGATGGAGACGACTCCCCCGCACGACATTCTGGGTCAGGCGATGGAGCCGCATCTCCCGCGCGGGGAAGGCGCGTCGCTGCTGCTCCAGCTGATGCGCGAATCGCGGGATGTGCTGGCGGATCACCCCGTGAACCGGAAGCGCAAGGCTGAGGGGAAGAGCCCGGCCAACCTCATCTGGCTTTGGGGGCAGGGGCGGGCCCCGCGTTTGGAGAGTTTCCCGAGGCTTCGGGGCGTCTCTGGCGCGGTGATCTCGGCAGTGGATCTGATTCGAGGGATCGCCCGGCTGGCAGAGCTGAACGTGGTGCTGGTGCCCGGAGCCACCGGACGCCTAGATACCGATTGGGCTGGCAAGCGCGATGCGGCCCGCCAATCGCTCGCCGAAGTCGATTTTGTTATGGTGCACCTGGAGGCTCCCGACGAGTGCGGGCACAAGGGCGACCTGGAGGGGAAGATCCGCGCCATCGAGTGGACGGATCGCGAGATCATCGGGCCGCTCTGGGAGGCCGCCCGCTCCATGGGGTCGGCACGCATGCTGGTGCTGCCCGACCACTACACGCCGCTGTCGCTGCGCACGCACGTGGGGAAGCCGGTTCCCTTCGCATTGGCAGGCGAGGGGATCCCCCGCGACGCCGCCGAGCGGATGGATGAGGCCACCGGCGAGGCCTCGCCCGTCTGTGTAAGCGAGGGCTGGCGACTCATCGAGCGGCTCTTCGCGTGACAAACGCGCGCTGAGGTGAAGGGAGAGAGGGAATGGAGCTGAAGATCGTCCGCATCGAGAAGCCGGAGAATATCAACTTCATCCTGGGACAGTCACACTTCATCAAGACGGTGGAGGACCTGCATGAGGCGCTCGTGGGGGCGATGCCCGGCATTCAGTTCGGGATCGCGTTTTGCGAGGCCTCCGGACCCGCGTTGGTCCGCTGGTCGGGCACGAGCGACGAGATGATCGCCCTGGCGAAGAAGAACGCCGAGGCGCTTTCCGCCGGCCACTCGTTCATCATCTTCCTGGGGAACGCCTTCCCTGTGAACGTGCTCAACGCCATCAAAGCCGTGCCGGAAGTGTGCCGCATCTTCTGCGCCACCGCCAACCCCACCGAGGTGATCGTGGCCGAGACGGAGCAAGGCCGCGGCATTCTCGGCGTGATCGACGGCGTGAAGACAAAGGGCGTGGAGACTGACGCCGACATCAAAGAGCGCAAGGAGCTGCTACGCCGCTTCGGCTATAAGCTATCGGCGTAGTGACCGCGGAGGCGAACCTCTTGCGAGCACGCTGTCCGAGGCCACCAGGGCAGGAGTTCAGGAGCAACTCTTGCCGGGGATGGAGCGATGGGATGGGGCGCGCCTGGTCCTCATCCCACGCTGTGCCCCCGCGTTACGCGGCGAGATAGATGTGCTGGTAGAGGATTCGGAAGCCGATCGCGATAAGAACGCTGCCCCCGACCACCTCCATGCGCCGGCCAAGCGCGGCGCCGCAGCAGTGCCCCACGAAAAGCGCGAGCAACGTGCAGAGTGCCGCGACGATGCCGATCACCAGGCTGGGATACCAGATCGAGACGCCCATCAGCGCGAGGAGGAGCCCCACTGCCATCGCGTCGATGCTCGTCGCGACCGAGAGCATCACCAGGCGGGCGCCTCGCGTCGGATCCTTCACTATCGCCTCCTCCTCTTGATCGCTCAGGCCCGCCTGAATCATGCGCCCGCCGATGTAGGCGAGGAGGATGAACGCCACCCAGTGGTCATAGGCCTGGATATAGGCGTGGACCGACTTGCCGGCGGCCCAGCCAATAATCGGCATGAGTGCCTGGAAAAGCCCGAAATGAAACGATAGTCGAAATACAGGTCGGAAGGTGAGCCGTCGGAGCGCGAAACCAACACTGAGGGCAACCGCCGAAGCATCCATCGCAAGACCAAGGGCAATCAACAGAAGGGTAGGGAAATCCACGTAGCTATCTGCCTGCTCCTCTCCAGAATAGGGTTCGCCGATAGGCGCGATTCTCCTATGAAGCAGATTCCGTTGAGTGGATCTGGGGGATGCTTGGCGCACCGTAGAGGCTCTACCCGGTGTGATCCACCGCTGTGCGCCGGGAGATGGACGCGAAACCGGGCTCCCGTCCCCGTTCTCCCGTGCGGGGCGGGGACGGGAGGGCATTTCAAACTACCGGCCGATTCGGTAGCGCACGACGACGTTGGCCTGGATGACGTTCTCGCCGGGCATCACGGGGGCAGACGCGTCGATTCGGGCCTCCGCGACGACGGCTCCATACGGCTGCGGCAAGGGGACCGGGCCGCTGCTCTCCGTGATCTGGTCCACGCCAAGAATCCGCACGCCAAGGGCGGACGCGAGTGTCTGGGCTTTGGTCTGGGCGTCGCGCGCGGCCTGGCGCAAAGCCTCTTCGCGGGCGGCCGTCTCGTTTTCGGCCTGGAAGGAGATGCCTTGAACCACGTTGGCGCCTGCGCCCGTGGCCGCGTCGATCACGGCGCCGGCGCGATTGACGTCAGTGAGGCGCACCGAGACGATGTTTGTCACGACATACTCCAGCTCGGGGGGGCGCTGGTCGTCCTGCGGACGCGGCCGATACTGCCGGGAGACGTTGTAGATTACTGTCTGAATGTTGCGCTCGGGAATGTTCTGCGCGCGAATCGCCTGGAGCACCTGATTCATCCGGCGGTCCGCATCCTGGATCGCCTCCGCGGCTCGGGCCGAGCGCGACTCAACGCCCAACCGAACCACGGCGATGTTGGGGGTGACTCGTGCTTCGCCCCTCCCAGAGACGATCAGGAGATCCTGATCGGGCCGTTCCACTGCCCCGCTGGCCGGGGGCGCCATTGCCACCGCAAAGAGGGCAACCGCCGCCAGCAGGAGAGTTGCTCGTTTCTTCATCACGACCTCCTTTACCCTATTGAGACACCGCTCTCCCGGAGAGCATACCCGCTTGGCCGGATGCGCCAACCAGAGATGCCATCGTCGGCAGAGTGGGGGAGTGTGCCTCCATCCAGGGGGTGCCGAAGGGGGATCATCTGCCGGTTCATGCAGGCCACCACGGGTTCCCGGCGCGTCTTATCTCCTCCGAGGGCTTTTCCGCGCGAGGGCGCACCTCTCCTCCTCGACCGGCTGCGGAGGCGGGGCGAGCATTTACAAGCAGCGGCCAGGCGTGTATAATGGAAAGACGCGCGATTGATTGAGAGAGAAGATGCCAGCCCAACGCACGATCCTAGCAGTGGAAGACGAGCCGGTCCTCCGGCAGGTCCTTGTCGATGCCCTCTCTCAGGCGGGCTACTGCGTAGAGACTGCCGAGGACGGTGTGGAGGCGGTAAACAAGGTCGAGCAGCAGGAGTACGCCGTTGTCATTCTGGACATTGGCCTCCCCCGGCTGAACGGCATGGATGTCCTGCGCTTTATCAAAAAGCGCCGGCCTGACATTCCCGTGATCATCGTGACGGTGAACGCGACGATGGCAGATGCCATCGAGGCGCTGAAGCAGGGCGCCTACGAGTACATTCGCAAGCCGTTCGACCTCGGGGAGCTGGAGCGGATCGTGGCGCGCGCCATGGACCGCCGGCTGCTGATCGATGAGAATCGCTACCTTCACTCGGAGCTGAAGGCGCACTACGACTTTGACAACGTCATCGGCATGACCCCCGAGGTGCAGCAGGCCTACCTGATGGCGACGCAGGTGGCGGAGAGCAACGCCACCGTGCTCATCACGGGTGAGACCGGCACGGGCAAGGAGTTTCTGGCCCGGGCGATTCACTACCAGAGTGGGCGCGCCGAGAAACCGTTTCTGAAGGTCAACTGTGGTGCTCTTCCGGAAACGCTCCTCGAAAGCGAGCTGTTCGGCCACGAGAAGGGCGCATTCACGCACGCGCTGTCGCGGCATATCGGCCGGTTCGAGCGCGCTCACGGTGGCACACTCCTGCTCGATGAGATCGGCGATATCAGCCTGCCGGTGCAGGTGAAGCTCCTGCGCGTGCTTCAGGAGCGCGAGTTCGAGCGTGTTGGAGGGACGGAGACGATCCGCGTGGATGTGCGCGTGATCGCTGCCACCCACCGCGACCTCGAAGCGATGATCCGCGAGGGCACCTTCCGCCAGGACCTCTACTACCGCCTCAATGTGATCCCGATTCACCTCCCGCCGCTTCGCGAGCGAGCGGAGGATATCCCCACCCTGGCCAACCACTTCCTCGAGCGCTATCGAAAAGAGACGGGGAAGCAGGTTACCGGATTCACCTATGAGGCGCTCGAGCTCCTTCAGAGTTACGACTGGCCCGGCAACATCCGGGAGTTGGAGAACTGCGTCGAGCGCGCCGTCATCCTCACGCGTGACGAGCGAATCGATGTCGGCGAGCTGTTCCTGCCCTCCCGGCAGGGCCTCTCCACGGCTCGCCCTGCGGCGTATTCCTCATCGCTCGCAGACGGGGAGCGCCCGCTGCGAACTCTGAAGGAGATTGAGAAAGAAGCGATCCTGGATACGCTCGAGCGACTGGGCGGCAACCAAAGCCGAACCGCGCTCGTGCTCGGCATCGACCGGAAGACTCTGCGCAATAAGATGAAGGAGTACGGACTTCTTCGCTCGGGAGAGAGCGAGTGAGACTGGCCTACCAGGTGGCGACCCCAGAGGTCCACACGCCCGATGTCACCGCGTTTCGGGGTGACCTGCGCGAGGGTTTCGCGCAGCTTGCTCGCCTCGGCTACTCCGCTGTCGAGTTGATGGTGCGCGACCCAGAGCGCGTGCCGGCTGCCTATCTGGAAGCCCTGTCGCGAGAGTATCACCTCCCCATCTGTCTGGTCTGCACCGGCGAGGTATATGGGGAAGACGGCCTCTCTTTCACGGATGCGCGCGTCGCGGTGCGCGCTGAGGCCGGGAAGCGCATGCGCGCGGCCATCCGCCTGGCTGCGCGTTTGGGCGTCGATGTGAACGTGGGCCGGCTGCGCGGTCGCCTCGGCGGCGGCGTCCCGGACGAGGTCGCGCTGGAGTGGGGACGCACGGCGCTGCTGGGTGCCGCGGACCTGGCGGCATCCCTCGGGATCCGCGTCCTCCTGGAGCCGATCCAGCGGCGAACCGCCGATTGGGCGCGGACCACGGAAGAAGGTCTGGCTCTGGTGCGCGCGCTGAACCACCCCGGCCTTGGCCTCATGCTCGATACAGGGCACATGCACGCCGAAGGGGAGACGATCCCATCGTCGCTGGTAGCCGCGCGTGAGCACCTGCACCATGTTCACCTCTGCGAGGAGAACCGTCTGGCGCCAGGAATGGGCCACCTCGATTTCCCCGCGATCCTGGGGGCGCTGCGCGAAGCCGGCTATGACGGGTGCGTTTCGGTGGAGGCCTACCAGCACCCGGATAGCGAAACCGCGATGCGGGTGAGTGCCGAGACACTCCTGCCCCTGCTGGGATGAGCCCGGCCCCGATCCCACGGATGAAAGGGGCCGGAGAGGTCCGGCATTCGAACCGTGGGTCTCTATGCCCGGGCTCGGATTCCGTATCTCGGAATTCCAATTCCAGGAGGACTCCGATGAGCGAAACGATGCTTGCCGCCATGGTGACCGCGCCGGGTCGGGTGGAGCTGCGCGAGGTGCCCCGCCCGAAGCTGGGGCCCTACGACGCGCTGACGCGCACGCTGGCGTGTAGCTTCTGCCGCGGCACCGATACGCACCTGATTCATGGCACGCTCCCTTTTGGCCCGCCTATGCCGTTCATTCTGGGGCATGAAGGCGTCGGCGAGGTGATCGCCACCGGCGAGCGGTGCCGCAAGTTCCGCGTGGGCGACCGCGTCCTGCGTGCTGGGGCGGCCTACCCGGCAGGGATGGAAGGCGCGCCGCGCATCGGCTGGGGCGGTTTCGCGGAGTATGGCCTCCTCACCGATATCGAGGCGCTGCGCGCCGATGACCCATCGGCACGGCCGACCGCGGGATCGGCGGCGATGCAGCAGCCTATTCCCCTGGAGATGGATGCCAACGAGGCGACGGTGCTGATCACGCTCAAGGAGACGCTCTCCGCATTGCGCCGGGCGCGGTTTCAGCCGGGCATGGACGTTCTGATCCTGGGCACGGGACCGGTGGGCCTGGCGTTCGCGATGTGTGCCCGCGCCCTGGGCGCGCGGAAGATTCTCGCGGCCGGCCGGCACGTGGGCCGGTTGGATCGTATGCGCCGCTTCGGCGCCGATGAAGGTGCGGATCTCACCGCGGGGGAGATCGGGCCGCTCGTGAAGGCGGCCACCGGGGGCCGGGGAGTTGACCTGGCGATCGATGCCGTGGGCGATCGGAGCCGCATCGGGGCGCTCCTGGCGACGCTCGCGCGCGGGGGGAGCGTGGGGATCTATGGCGTGCCGGAGGGCTCGCTGGCGGAGTATCACCGCTACGCCTTCGATGCGAAGGGCGCGCCCGACTGGTGGTCGCTGACGGTGATCAACCCGGACGAGCCGAGCGCCCATGAGGAAGCACTCGGTCTGGTGGAGCGCGGGAAGCTGGATCTGGGGCGGTTTGTGACGCACACCTTCCCGCTGGAGCGGTTTGAGGATGCAGTGGCGGCTCTCGCCAGCCCGGACGCGGTGAAAGTGGTGGTCACGTTCGCAAACAAGGGGGAATGATCGGCGCGCGCCAAAGCCGGGCACCTGCTTTCCAGAGTGCGCGAGGCGCGAGCCCGCTTGTGGGCTCGCGCCTCATACGGCAAAGCGACTTCGCTCCGAACTAGTGTCCGTGGCCCTCGTGGCCGGGCATCTCCCCACCGTGGTCGTGGTGAAGGTGTTCGGGCTCACCCTCCGGCGTGAGGATGTCGTTCTCCGGCTTCATGCGCATCTTAGTGACCGCGACCGCGTCGATGATGGGCGCGCCTGCGTTTTCTCCCTCTTCGATGGTGCGCACCGGGCCCTGAACCAACACCCACATATTGGCCTCAAGGCCCTCAGGCTTCGGATAGTTCACCTCGACGGAGATGACGTGGGCGTCCTCTTCGATTCCTGTCTCTGAGAAGCGGCGCGAGAGCCGGAAGGTCGTGCCGACTTTCTCTGCCTGGGTGAAGTTGGGATCATCCGGGTCGATGGCCCTCTCCCTGAGAATCTGGCCTTCAACCGCCACGCCTTTCAGCGCCTGCACCGCCTGCGGATCGCTCGCGTGCTTATCGAGGAGCTCATAGAGCGTCATCCGCTCATAGCCGCGCTTGATGCCATCGCGTCCGAAGGCTCCCATCACCGTCTGATACATCGCGTTGAAATCGATGGTAAACCTGTTATTCGCCCAGGCATTGATTGCAGCGATACCCACCACGCAGAACAAAATGATGGCGTATTCGCGAGTCACAGTTCGAGGCTGCTGCATCATCCCCTCCGGTCAAGGCTTACTCGGGGCAGGTCCCGTTGGTGGATCACCTGATACACGCGCGATCTGCTCTTCCACACGGCGTAGCCGCTCCTGAAGCTGCTCCTGGCGGATGGCCGCGGTGAGATCGCCCCGGCTACGCTCCAGTACGCCACGGACCATATCGGTGGTACGGCGCAGGCCCGACGTGAGCGCGTCCGGGTAATCAAAGGTCACCAATCCGTCGTAAATATCATCCATGCGCGAAAGCACTTCCCCGGCGCGGACGACGTTGCCGCGGCGGAGGAGGTCCAAGAAGTGCCGGCGCAGTTCGCCAGCCGCTTCGCCGAGCCCGTTGAGGTAGGCGGCGTGCTCGACGTGGAGATCGTCCGGCCCCGGGGGATTGTCGCCCTGGACCAGGGCGAGCACCAGCGATGCCTCGGCGAACTCCTTCTGCGCGTCTTGCACGTAACCAGTCCAGTAGATCTCAGGATGGTCGGCGAGCGTCTCGCGCATACGCTCCACGCGGCTTCGCGCCTCGCCCAGGAGCGTTTGCGCCAGCGGGTACTCTTCACGGTGCGTCGCGCGGATCGAGTTTGCGGAAAAACGGATCGTCTCGCGAGAGAGAGTGAGGGCGCGCTCGCGGGCCGAGTTGGCCGCGTCCATCGCCTCTCTCACGCGATCCAGGAGTGCTTCCAGTCCATCCATGATCACCACCGTCTGGCTACGGGGTACGCAACCCACAGGAATAGAGAGTGCCACCGAGCGGCACGGGGTCCGTCCGCGGCAATCGCGGGTCCTATAGGGATGACCCGAGGGAGACCGCGCGCGTTCCGAACGCGTTTCTATGCTAGCATACGCGGGAACGCCTGTCAAGAAACAGAAGGCACAGCCTGGGATTCCGACATAAGGAGAGGGCCGCCCGCACGCGCGGAGCTCGAAGCTCCGCGCTGCTTTCCGGCAAAGCCCCTGCGGGCTTCTCCTCCCAGCCACCGCCGTCTTGAGACTGGGAGTATCCCCAACCCAGCCCGGCAGGGCTTCGCTCGCAAGCAGCGCGGTGATTTATCGCCGCGCGCCGGGTTGCGCGCTGCCTCCGAGGCTTCGGTTTCCTTATGTCGGAATCTCAGAGGCACAGCGGCATCCATTCACTCTGTTGTCGCGCGGGATCCTTTGTGGTATGATGGGAGTGCGGGCGACCACGCCCGGCCACCGGAGACGAGCCTATCTAAAGATGGAGAGAACGGAAGCGGCATACCCGGAGCTATCCGGCAAGAGTTACTACGTGATGACGTTCGGCTGCCAGATGAACGTCTCGGACACGGAGCGGATGGAGGCGATCCTCTCTGATGCCGGGATGGAGCGCGCTCCGAGCGCGGAGCACGCCGATCTGGTGCTCCTCAATACCTGCTCGGTCCGCCAGAAGGCCGAGGATCGCGCGTACGGCAATCTGGGTCACTTGAAGCCACTCCGCAGCGCCCGGCCCGGGATGCTCATCGGCGTCTGTGGCTGCATGGCGCAGCGGGAAGGGGAGGATGTCCTGCGCAAGGCCCCCCACGTGAGCCTGGTGATCGGCACCGCGCAGATCCACCGGCTTCCCGAGCTGGCCGCCACGGCGTGGCGTACCGGCGAGCGGCTCGTCGCGACCGACTTGCCGGCAAGACGCAGCCTCGAGGAGATTGAGGCCGAAGAGGACTTGCTCGCTGGTCTCGCCCGGGGCCGCGACCCCCACAAGGCGTGGGTACCGGTGATGTATGGGTGCGACCGCTTCTGCGCTTTCTGCATCGTGCCGATGACCCGGGGTGCCGAGCGGAGCCGCCGCCCGGAGGAGATCGAGGCGCAGGTGCGTGCCGCCGCCGCTGCCGGCCGCAAGGAGGTGACGCTCCTCGGCCAGACCGTCAACTCCTACGGGCACAAGCTCCCCAGGGGGATTACCTTTGCCGAGCTGTTGCGGCGCCTGAACGAGATCGAGGGAATCGAGCGGATCCGCTTCACCTCGCCCTATCCGATGGGCTTCACGGACGAGCTGATCGATGCGATCGCGGAGCTGCCGAAGGTGTGTGAGCACGTCCACCTGCCGCTCCAGTCGGGCGATGACGAGGTACTCGCCGCCATGCGCCGCGGCTACACCGTGGCCGAATATGAGAAGGTCTATTGGGCGTTGCGCGAGCGCGTGCCGGGGATCAGCATCACGACGGATCTCATGGTGGGCCATCCGGGCGAGACGCTCGAGCAGCACGAAAACTCGCTCCGCACCGTCGGGCGCCTCCGGTTTGATGCCGCCTTTACGTTCCACTTCAGCCCGCGCCCGAGGACGCGGGCCGCGCGCATGCCGGGCCAGGTGCCGCAGGCGGAGAAGATGCGCCGTCTCGCGGAGCTCATCGAGCTCCAGAACGCGATCACAATGGAGCGCAACGCCAGCCACATCGGCGAGGTGCTGGAGGTGCTGGTCGACGGTCCGAGCGACAAGGATCCCTCGGTTCTGGCCGGCTACGCGCGCAACAACAAGCTCGTCCACTTCCCTGGTCCGGCCCACCTGGCCGGCGAGCTCTGCCAGGTGCGGATCACAGAGGCGCACATCTGGGGCCTCTCCGGCGAGCGCGCTTGAGCACGACAGACGCGCTGTCGGCCCGCGCGCTTGTCGCAGCCGGCAGGCCCCGCGCGGAGGGATGAACCTTGCCCGGCGCCTTACCCCCGGCCAGGGGAAGGCGAACACGGAAGGTTCGCCCCCACGCGCGACCAGTTGCCGACCATTCCGTTCTGCCTGCTGGTGGTTCACCTCGATCCAGCATCACCGAAACGCCACAGTCCTTCCGGCTCCATCGATCGGTGCCCATCTGCGTCCATCTGCGGATTAAAGAGAGGGCCCGCCTGTTCCTGAACGGCAGCGGCGCAGCCTCTTGCGCCTTGGGGAGCGGGAGGAAGAGCCTGGATGCTCGGGGAAGATCCCTATCGCAAGAGTGCCGCCCGAGGGCCATGCCGCGGGCGGCCAGGGCGCTCTCTCATTCGGGCGCCCGGGGGAGGCCTTCATGAGCAATCTGACCCAGGAACTCAAGGCGTTCGCCGCCGAGCGGCGCATCGATCTGCTAGGCATCGCGCCCATCGAGCGCTTTGAGGGGGTGCCCGCGCAGCACCACCCATCCTCCATCTTCCCGGAAACGCGCTTCGTGATCGTCATCGGCAAGCGCATTACCCGTGGCACCTTTCGCGGCCTCGAAGAGGGAACGCAGCTGGACGCGTTCGATCAATATGGCCGCTCATGGCTCATCGACCGGATGCTGGCAATGGCGACGATCAGCGTCGCCACCTTCCTCGAGGACAAGGGCTACGAGCCGGTGCCGCTTCAGGATCTGCCGCCGCAGGTGCCGCCGTCCGGCGTTCCCGTGCGCCCGGGCGCGCCCGCGCCGAATGTGATCGTGGATGCCCGGGATGCCGCGGTGCGTGCGGGGCTTGGCGAGATCGGGCTCTGCGGCGAGTTGCTGACGCCCCAGTTCGGGCCGCGCCAGCGTCTGCAGATGATCCTCACCGATGCTCCCCTCGAAGCCACGCCGCTCCTTGAGAAGCCGGTCTGTGACCAGTGCATGGCGTGCGTCAAGGCCTGCCCGCTGGGCGCGATCAACGCCGAGGCCGGGCGCACGGTGACTATCTGCGGCAAGGAGATGCGGGTGGCCGCCATCGATGACCGCATCTGCCGCTCGTGCAAGAACGGCGCGCGCCCCAATGCCTACCATCCGGCCGGCTCTCCGGACCGCCTCGGGGCGCTGTGCAACCGCACCTGCATCGACCACCTGGAGCGCGCCGAGCGCATCCAGGGCCTCTTTGCGGCGCCCTTCCGCAAGCGGCCCGCCTGGCAGGTGGATGCGAGCGGCCGCTCTAGCCTGCAGGATGGAGAGTGAGGGGTCTCATGGCAGCTTCGCTCACCAAAGAAGCCCTCAAGGAGTTCGCGTTTTCCCAGGGCCTGGACCTGGTTGGCGTGGCGAACATCGAGCGCTTCGAGAACGCGCCACCGCGGATGCACCCGGCAGCGATCTTTCCAGAGGCGCGGTCGGTCATCGTGGTGGCCCGGCGCATCATCCGAGGTAACTGGCGCGGCATTGAGGAGGGCACGCACTGGCCCAACTACACCTACTTCGGCTATCACGGGTTGCTGAACACCCTCTTCATCCCCGCCGGCGTGTACGAAACGGCGTGCTTCATCGAAGATCATGGCTGGGAAGCCGTGCCCTACTATCCCGGCGTGCCGGAGACACAGCCTCCCATCGAGCCCCTGCGCCCCGGAGCAGTGGCGCCCAACGTTCACCTGGCGATCCGCATCGCCGCCACCGCGGCCGGGCTGGGCGAGTGTGGGTGGTCGAAGGTCTTCCTCACCAAACGCTTCGGACCGCGCCAGCGCCTGGCCGCCATCATCACCGATCTGGAGCTGGAGCCCGATCCGCTCGTGGAGCCGGGAAGCCTGTGCGATCGGTGCATGGAGTGCGTGCGCGGCTGCCCCTCGGATGCCATCCCGCACCGGCGCGAGGGCAAGGTGGTTCGCATTCAGATCGAGGACAAGGTGTATGAGTGGGGCGACGTCGATATGGGACGGTGCACGCTGAGCTTCCACGGCGGCGATGCGACCGTCTCGCCCTTCCTCCACAAGAGCTTTCCCGGGTGGGAGTTCGATGTCTCGAAGCAGCGCGTGAGCGAGGACCGCGCCTACAAGATCTGCTGGCCCTTCTCGTTGGGAGCCTGGCGGCAGACCGAGGAGGATCCCTCCGGCTTCATCGTCGAGGGACACTCGCAGATCGCGCGCTGGGGCGTGGGCGGGAGCTATGCCGTCGGCGGTTCGCGCGGGTGCATGCGGAGCTGCTTCAACCACCTGGATGCGCGGGGCAAGACGGAGTGCCCCTACCACAACGCCCCCTTTGTGCGGCGTGACCGCTGGATCCTCCCCTGCCGCGTGCCTCTGGAGGAGGAGCGCCAGGGCGAGACGGAGTAGGCCGCGGGTGTCTGGTGGGCGGGCGCGTGCCTCGCAGGCGCCGCGCCACCGCCGGGCAGGGAGATGGCCGGTTGTAGCCGAACTCAGCATGTATCCCACGCGGGACACGTGGCGGGCACGGCAGGGGCCGTCTCGACCCGTCACCCGGATGCAACAGCGGGAGCAGGGCGGATGGAAGCGAGTCCGGCGCGCTGGAACCGGGCATCCGAGTTCTGCGTTTGAGCAAAAGAGAGGGATCTAATGAGCGATACACGTCAAGTGCTTGCGATTGATGGGCGCGGGCAGTTTCTGGTGATGGAGCAGCCCGTGCCGGAAGTGAAGCCGGGGCAGATTCGAATCCGCGTCCGTGCGTCTTTGGTGAGCCCTGGCACGGAGCTGGGCGGCGTGCCCAAACTGCGCGAGAACCCGAATCCGGACGCCGCCCCGCGCCCCTTTGGCTATGCCAACGCCGGCGACGTGGTCGCCGTGGGTGAAGGGGTGACCCGCTTCAAAGTGGGAGACCGGGTGGCGTGCATGGGCGGCGGCTACGCGCTGCATGCGACGGACGCCGTCGTGCCACAGAACCTTTCCGTCCACCTGCCGGAAGGAGTGAGCTACGCCGACGGCAGCTTCGCCCATCTGGCGGCGACGGCGTTGCACGCGGTGCGCCGGGCCGAGCCGGAGATTGGCGAGCACTTCCTCGTTGTCGGCCTGGGGATTGTCGGGCAGCTCTCCGCGCAGTTCGCCCGCCTGGGCGGCACGCATGTGATGGCCTGGGACCGCCTCCCGATGCGCCTGGAGATCGCTCGCGCCACTGGATGCGACCGTCCGGTCAATACCGCGGAGGAGGATGGCGTCGAGGCGGCCAAGGAGTTCACACGCGGGCATGGGATGGACGCGGCGATCCTCGCCTTTGGCGGCGAGGGCACCGAGGCGTTCAAGCAGGTGGTGCGCACGATGAAGGTGGCGCCGGATACGCATCTGATGGGCCGCGTGGTGATTGTGGGCGGGGCCACGATCACCCACACCTTCGCTGCCGGGCTGGGGAATCTCGATGTGCGGAGCGCCGCGCGGACCGGACCGGGCTACCACGATGAGGCCTGGGAGCATGGCGCTGACTATCCGTCCGTCTATTTCTCCTGGAATACGCAGCGCAACCTGGAAGAGTGCATCCGCTTCATGGACGAGGGCCGGATCCAGGTGCGTCCCATCGTCACCCATCAGGTGTCGCTGGCGGATGCCCCCAAGGCATGCGACGAGCTGGTCACTAACCCCGGCAAGACGCTGGGGGTCGTTATCGAGCCGTAGCGGCGCGCTGTCCGTCCAGCGGTCTGGAATGCCCCCAGGGGTGTGAACAGGCCGTGCTTGCCGGAAGAGGAGCCGTGCTCGTACCGAGGCGCAGCGGGTCGGGTGCCGCGTAAGCGCGCATCCGGCCCCCTGCGCGGATTGGTAGCCAACTTGCCCGTGCCGCTTTCGTTCGGGAGCTACATCGTTGGATCACCGTTTCGAGAGGGGGTAGTGGAATGGCAAGCCGATTCCGGGTTCTTGTGATTGTCTCGGGGATTGCTGCGCTCGGCCTGTTGGCATGGGCTGGGCGACGCCCGGTCCGCGCGGGAGAAGAGAGACCGGCTCCGGTTCAGACGGCTGTTGTGGTGCTCCAGCCGGTGGGCGGGAGTGGCGTTTCAGGTACTATCCGCTTTGTGCAGCGTGACGGCGTGCTTGAGGTGACCGGCACGGTGACCGGGTTGACCCCCGGACCGCACGGCTTCCACATTCATGAGTACGGCGATCTGACCGATACGCGGGAGGGCCTCTCTGCTGGCGGGCACTACAATCCGACAGGCCGGCCGCATGGCGCGCCGGGAGAGGCCAGACGCCACGTGGGAGACCTCGGGAACATTGTCGCGGATGCCCAAGGGGTGGCGCGCATCAACGTGCGCGACCGGGTGATCCGGCTCGATGGCCCCTATTCGATTGTGGGACGCGCGGCGGTCGTCCATGCGCAGGCGGATAAGTTCACCCAGCCTGTGGGCGATGCCGGCGGGCGCGTCGCCTTCGGTGTGGTGGGGATCGCCGCGGTGGACAAGTAGCCCCCGCGCCCCTGCTTTCTACCACGCGCCGGCGCTTTCCGGCCCTCAGGTTATCTACGGGGAGCCGTGCGCCGGCGCATGACCGCGACCAGTGTCATATCATCACGCACGTCACATCGTTCAAGGATATCGGCGGCGATCCGGTTGACCATCTCGCGAGGGGGCAGCGAGACATGCCGGGCCAGCAGCTGTGATAGGCCGTCGATCCCGAGCAATTCACCCTCATCATCGCGTGCCTCGACGGCGCCATCCGTGTAGATCAGGAGCACATCGCCCGGCTCGAGCACCATCTCGCGCACCTCAATTTGCGGCTCGGGCAATGCTCCCAGGGCGGTGCCTGTCACCTGAAGCGGGCGAACCTCGCCCGTCGCGCTCCGCCAGTGCAGGGGAGGGGGATGCCCGGCCACCGTATAGCGCGCGCGGCCGTCCGCCGCGCGCAACTCGATGATCGCCATCGTCACGTACATCTCCGCGGGAGTGCGTTCGTAGATGGTGCGGTTCCACGACTCGAGCACCTCATGGAGTGGCGTGCCCAGGCCCAGTTCGTCCAAAAGGTGCGCCAGGCGTGCGGCGAGGAGCGCGGCGGAAAGGCCGTGCCCGACGACGTCGGCGAGGGCTACGCCGATGCCTTCTGGGATGGGCACGTAATCCTGCAGATCCCCGCCGATACCGTACTGCGTGTGCGTGAACGCGCCCAGCTCAAAGCCGGGAACGTTCAGCGGCGCCGTATGGGTGAGGGCGCCCTGCACCTCCCGCGCGATCTCCAGGTCTCGCTGGACCTGGGCGAGTTGCGCTTCTGTCTCCTCCGCGCGCTCCCATTGCTCGCGCAGCCGGCGTACCAGGTAGCCGGACCCGAGCGCTGTCAGAAAGAGATAGGGCACCGTGCTGACCGCGAAGCTCAGGTGCTGCTGCCATTCGGCTCCTGGTACCTCTGGCTGGATGAGGGCCATGACTGCCTCCGCGAAAGTGGCTGCGGCGGCGGTAAGAAGGCCCCCTTTCAGATCGCCGATGGCTGCGGCCACGATGATGAGCACGTAGTAGAGCCCCCGGAATGGGCTCTGCACGCCCCCGGAGAACCAATTGAGGAGGGTGACCAGGATGAGGTCAATGGCGACTACGACGGCGGGGCGGAGCCCCCGGACCCGACCGGCGCGCAGCAGCGCCGACAGCCCGCTGTTGTAGACCGCGGTGATCAGCCCCAGGACGACGAGCGCCCCGCGCTCTACCAAGAGGCCTATCGGGAGGAGGATGCTGAGGACGACCGTGGCGAGCACGACCCAGCGTCCGGCGATCAGGAGGTGCAAGAACTCTGGTGCAAGCGGGGCAGGCGCTCTCGCGGGCGCCTCTGGTGAGCCAGTCACCGGTGCCCCATGCGGCATCACGTCGGTGGCCTCACCGGATGCCGGAGCCCGCTGCTGACCTGTGCCCCCTCGAATCGCCCCGGGATGCGTGTTTTGCAGCGATGGCAGGCCCCTCCCTCTAGGGCGATCGCCGTTACCCCCATACCACGGCGCTGGATCACGCGCGCGCCGCAGGCGTGGCAGTGGGTGTCTTCTCCGCCGTGACCGGCCACATTGCCCAGGTAGGCATAGGCCAGGCCCTCCTCGCGCGCCATGGCGTGCGCCTGCTCCAGTAGATCGATGGGCGTCGGCGGCAGGTGCGATAGCTCGCGATACGGGAAGAAGCGCGTGATGTGCCACGGAGTGTGCGGGCCGAGGGCGTCGCGGATCCAGCAGGCGATCTCGCGCAGCATGGCCGGGTCGTCGTTCACCGTCGGGGTCACGTTTGTGACGCACTCCACGTGCATGCCCCAGTGCTCCCGGGCGCGCACGGCGCTTTCCAGGATCCCCTCGAAGCGGGCGACGCCCGAAATCTTCCGGTAGGCCTCGCGCGAAAACGCCTTGATGTCCACGCGGTAAGCATCCAAATAGGGCCCGATGGCATCGAGCGCCTCCGGCGAGATGAAGCCGTTGGTGACGTAGACCGTATAAAGGCCGCGGGCTTTCGCCAGACGCGCGCTCTCTAGCGTGTGCTCGAACCAGATCGCCGGCTCGTTGTAGGTCCAGCAGATCCCCTGGCACGCGTTCGCCAGCGCAAGCTCGACCGACTCCTCCGGCGAAATCGGGTGGAGAGCGGCGACACGGTCTTTGGCACAAACCTGCGAGATCTCGTAGTTCTGGCAGCCGGGGCAGCGGAAGTTGCATCCCACGGTGCCGAGCGAGAGGACCATCGTGCCCGGATGGAAGTGGTAGAGGGGCTTTTTCTCGATCGGGTCCGCGCAGATGGAGGCCACCCGCCCATACAGGAGCGTATGCAACACGCCCCCCCGGTTCAGGCGCGTTGCACACACGCCCTGGCCGCCGTCGGGGATCACGCATCGCCACCGGCAGACACCGCAGCGGACCTTCCCGTCACCCAGCTTCTCGTAGAGTAGCGCCTCTTTCACCGCTTCTCCTTGCCAATGACTGCATCGCCGAGGCGAGACACACGACTATTGTACCCTCATTTGCCGCTGGTGACAAGCGTATTGGCGCCGATCTGGATGCCGGCGCTACTGCCTGATAAAGGTCTCTCGGGCTTCTGAAAACAGGGCAGCCGTGGCTTCGGGGAGTGACAAACGTTCACTGTTCGCCCTGCTGGCGGAACCGGGGCGAACGCGAAAGGTTCGCCCCGGGTATCATGGATGTGGCAAGGGAAGACCGGGTTCGCCCCAGAGAACGCAGCGCTTCTACGTCCATCACCCGACGGGGCTTCCGCTGCATCTATTGCGCCTGGGGCGCGATAGGCCTTAGATTGCCAGGAGCTCGCGCGCGTTCTGACGCGTGATCGCGGCGCGCTCCTGGTCGGAGAGCTGGCCTTCCTCGAGCTTGAGGAGCGACGAGCGGACGTTGAAAAGCGGAGCGCCGGTGCCCAGCAAGATCCGGTCTGCCCCTATCGCGGTGATCGCACGCCGGAGGCCATCGACATGCTCGACCTGGGAAAGCTCGATCCAGACATTGGGGAGCGCGCGGATGCGGCTAGCCTGGGCGATCACTTCGGCCAGGCGGATTCCGCCTAGAATAACCCGTGCGTCCGGCGCCGACTCGGCTGCGGCCAGGGTTTTTTCAGCGCTCACATCCGGCACTTTGCAGAGCGGGTGCTGCGCGCGAAGATCCTGCATCCGAAGCTGGATCAGCACCGGAAGGCCCGCCTTGCCGGCGGCGGCCAGCAACGCCCGTGCCGGCTCCGAGTCGGGTTCATAGCAGTGGTAGTTCGGATGGAGCACGACCGCGCGCGCGCCGATCTCCTCCTGCGAGACACGCAACGACCGCTCCCAGTTAGCGAGCGTCGGGTTGATCGCGGCGCAGGGAAGCAGGATACCATCGGGTTGCAGGCGGGCGGCCAGGCGCTCGTTGGCGATGTGAGGATCCTCGAAGAAGAGCGCCTCCAGCGGCGAAACGAGTGCCCGGGCGATGCCGGCCTCCTGGAGCATGGTGGCGACATCAGCGGGAAGAGTGGCCGGGAGCGCGCGGAATGGCCACGGGCCGGCAAATGCGTTGATATCGATCATCGTCCGAGTATCCTTTCCGCGTTGCCGAACAGGATCAGGTCGCGCTGCTCCGGTGTGAGTTGGGCGCCGAGGACCTTGCCCAGTTGCACGCCGTAGGAGCGCCCCGGCACGTCGGAACCAAAGAGCACGCGCTCGGCGCCGAGTTGACGCACCGCGTACTCCACCACGCCTGCCTCCGGATCGCCTCCCGAGGTGTCGACCAGGATATTCGGATAGGGAGCGATATCAAGAACCCCTCGGTAACCGATGCCCATCAGGTGCGCGACGATGATCGTGGTCTCGGGATGCCGCCGCCCCATCTCTGCCACGTCGGCCGATGTCGACTCGTGCTCCAGCTGGCCGACCGTCTTGTTCCAGGCGTGCTGCAACACGGGAACTCCCAGCTCCGCGGCGCGCTCCAGGATCGGATCGACCAGTGGATCCGATGCCTTGCACGCAACCCACAGCTTGATCCCTACCATGCCGCCGCGGGCCACACAGCGGTCGATCTCGGACAGAGCGTCGCCGCCGTGGCGCGGGTTGACGTAGCAGAACCCGAGGAGGTGATTGGGATGAGCCGCCATCGCCTCAAGGACGTGGTCGTTGGCCTCTCGCACTTCTTCGAGGGTCGGGTCGATGATGTAGCCCCGGTTACCCAGCGAGCTGATGCATTGACGATCGATGCCGTGGAGCAGCGCGCGCTCGACGAGGTCAGTCACCGCGTCGCCGCTTCCGCCCTCCAGTGGGGGCACGTGACGCCCGATGTGGACGTGGACGTCGTAGATCATTACCGTATCTCCTCACGAGAGCAGTGTTGTTGCTCTCGTGACAGGTTTCTCCCAAACTGCGCCAACCCCTTGTGGAGATCGCATCGCGTTTGAGCGATTTTCCGACAGGCACCGCCTATCGCGAAAAGTGCCCGGGCTCCTTGCGCGGAAGTGTCCGGCTCCAAAGGGCAAAAAGGATCGATGCGGCGATGATGATCCCTCCCGCAGCCAGGGCGACCGCTCGAAGCCCGCCCTGGTCCACCGCGGGCCCGGCGGTGAGCATCGAAAGGAGAAGGGCCAGGGTCATGAGCGATTCCTGGGCGGCGAAGACGCGCCCGCGCATCGTATCGGGCGCCAGGAGCATGACCGCGGTCTGATGGGAAGTCCACCAGAGGGCATAGCCGACCTCGCGGATCAGGAGCACGATGAAGGCTCCCGCGAGGTTGGGGACGATGCTGAGCGCGGCGAGCCCAAGACCATCCACGAAGAGCGCCCGGGGAATGGCGCGGACGAGGTCCTCTGCCGGTCGGGTTGCCATCCTCCGGGCCAGGAAGGTGCCTGCGACGGCGCCGGTGCCCATCGCCGCATAGAGGATGGCGATGCCGAAGTCACGTGGGTTGCGCACCAGCTCGCCCATCGTTTCAAGTCCAAGGGATGCGCCGTAGAGGCTATACAGGATTCGCGCGGCGCCGGTGCCGAGCGCCCAGGCCGCGGGAAGGAAGAGCAGCCCCCGGAGTGCCGGATGTCGTCGAACAGCGACGAAGCCCTCGACGATATCGCGGTGCATGGCGCCCAGCACGGCGATGGCGCCCGCGGAGGCCTCCCGCTGGCGGGCCGGCGCCTGGATCTTCGCGATGATAACGGCGGAGAGGAGGAAGGAGAGCGCGTTCAGGACGAAAGCGGTGCCGCGTCCAAGCACTCCCGCGATCACCCCACCAATGAGCGACCCGACAGCGAGTGTCGTGCCGTAAGTCGCCGCCGAAAGGGCGTTGGCGACCATGAGCTGGTTGCGTGTGGTAATCGTGGGCAGCAGCGCGCCCCGGGCCGTATTGAAGAAGAGGGAGATGCCCGCCAGGCCCGCAGTGGCCGCGTAAAGCACCCACAGGGGACCACCGGCCCACGTGACGAGGTAGGCGAGTGCCAGTACCCCGCGGAGGAGATCAGTGACGATGAGGATACGCCGGCGGTCGAGACGGTCGGCGGCGATGCCCGCGGCCGGTCCGAGGAGGAAGAGGGGAAGGTGGCGGATGACGGTGTAGAGGGCGACGCCTGTTCCGGCGCGCTCCCCGGAGCGTTCGATGAGGAGGGCCATCACGGCGACCGTGGAGAAGTAGTCGCCCATCTGGGAGACGACCTGGCCATACCAGAGCCGGCGCAGGTTCGGGTTCTCGCGCAGCAGGCGCGCGTAACCAGGCGGCCGCGATGGATCCGCGTGCGCTTGTGCCACGGTTCTAGCCGTCCATCTGCCCGGCGCTCCTCCCGCGCCGCGGGCCTCCATTGGAAAGCGGTTGGTCCCCGAATCCTGCTCCTGAGACCACGGTCCTCCCCTCCTGCCACCTCGCCTCCGCGGGCTGGACCGGCAGTGCTTGTCCTAACGATTCCACGCCAGCCCCCCGATTCCTGTTGAGCCCACCAGCGGGCAGGATGTGTGAGGCTTGCGTGGCCGCCGGGGTGGCCGCGCGGGATAAACGCGCATTGTCGAACCTCGTCGGGGTTCCGGGGAATGGGCGCCTATGATGCCCAGGGGAGGGAGACCCTGGGCTCGGATGCCGGACGCCGCCGGCGTCCTCTGTTCGACCGTCATCCCACGCGAGGCGCTCAATCCCAGGTGCCCGAACCCTCTCCATCCGTGTCCATCCTTTCCATCCGTGGTATCGATGGCATCGCCCCCCGGCGCGGGGCCAGCCGAGAGCGCCCAGATCGGCAACAGAGTGCTTTGACGCCCCCGGTACTTCCATGTATAATGAGAAGCAGCGATGAACGAGCAAGAGTACCACCGGATGCGGGCAGTGGAAGACGGCTCCTGGTGGTTTGTCGGCAAGCGCTTCCTGGTGGAGACGCTCCTCTGTCGGGCGGCATCGGTGGGGCCGGGGGCTCGCTTTCTTGATGTGGGCTGCGGCACCGGCGCGATGTTGCAGATGCTCGCGAAACTGGGCGACTCGGTGGGAACCGATGTGGCGCCCGCGGCATTGCGCCTGGCGGCGGAGCGCAAGGCGGCGCTGCTGTGTGCCTCGGACGCCCAGCGGCTGGCCTTCGCGGATGACTCCTTTGCGGCGGTGACGGCGCTCGACGTGATCGAGCACCTGGATGACCCGGTCGCTGCCCTCCGCGAGATGCGCCGGGTGTGCCGGCCGGGCGGAGCGGTCGTGATCACGGTGCCAGCGCACCCATTCCTATGGAGCGACCACGACGTGGCGCTGGCCCATCGCCGGCGTTACACGCCGCGCCTGTTGCGCGAGCAGGTGGCGGCCGCCGGGCTTCACGTGGAGCGAATGAGCTATGCCTATGCCGCGTTCTTCTTGCCGGCGCTGATCGTGCGGCGCGCGCGCCGGTTGTATCGTGGCCGCCGGACGCCAACTGCGGATTTGGGCCTGGCCGTCAGACCGGTCAACGCCCTCCTCACCGCCTACATGTGGCTCGAAGCGCGTGCCCTTGGTGTCGCCAATCTGCCGGTGGGCACGTCTTTGCTGTGCGTGGCGCGCAAGCGCATGCCCTAGCGCCCCGCCGGATTCTACCAAGGAGAGTGATATGGCGAGAGCGACCGTAGCAGTCCTCTTCACCACCCCGGAAACCGTGGTAGAGGACTATGGGAGGTTGATGGACCTGGCCGGCTTGCGGCAACACGTGCCAATGGCGTTCGACACCATCCTGAAAATCAACATCTCGTGGCACCACTACTTCCCAGGCTGCTCCACGACGCCCTGGCAATTTGACGGCGTGATCCGCAAGCTGCGCCAGGAGGGCTATGAGAACCTGATCCCGGCGCAAAACCGCACCGTGGTCGTCGATCCCAAAGTGGGCGCGGTGCGCAACCACCTTCGCCCCGTCGTGGAGAAGCACGGCATGGAGTTCACCTACCTCTACGAGCCGGGCGTGACCTGGGTGAACTATCAGCCGCGGGCGCGCATGCGCGTGTTGCATGACGTCTTTCCCGACGGGATCCTCATCCCGGAGCTGCTAATCGGGCGAAACGCCATCCACCTGCCAACGACGAAGACGCACGTCTTCACCGGCATCACAGGCGCGATGAAGAACGCCTTCGGCGGCCTCCTTCGCGAGAACCGCCACTGGACGCACGCCGTGATCCATGAGACGCTCGTCGATCTCCTCGCCATCCAGAAGGAGATTCACCCGGGCCTCTTCGCGGTGATGGATGGCACCATCGCGGGCGACGGCCCTGGCCCCCGCGCGATGATGCCCTACGTCAAGAACGTGATCCTGGCAAGCGCCGACCAGGTCGCCATCGATGCCATCGAGGCGAAGCTGATGGGCTTCGATCCCCTCTCCTTCGACTTCATCCGCCTGGCGCATGAGGATGGTCTCGGCGTGGGCGACCCGGCCGAGATCGAGATTGTGGGTGCCGATATCTCCGAGGTGAACTGGCACTTCAACCACAAGCGCGAGACGTTCGCCAGCCGGGGGCAGAAGCTGATCTACCACGGGCCATTGAAGCCGCTGGAGCATTTCCTCTTGCGCTCGCCTATCGCACCGTGGTCCTATCTTGCCTCCCGAGTCTACCACGACGGCTATTGGTTCCCCTTCGTCGGGCGCAAGCGTGTCGCGCGGATCATGGCCACGCCTTGGGGTGAGCTCTTTCGCGCCTATGGGCGCCCTGAGACGATTCCGGGATAAACCCAGAGGCGCGCGAATCGCCCGCAGGTGCTATAATGTCCCTATGCAGGCCGGCATCTACATCCATATACCGTTTTGCGCGCGGAAATGCAGCTATTGTGATTTTGTCTCCTGGCCTGTGGCCGCCGGGGACGAGCGGATCGAGGCGTTTACCGATGGCGTCTGCCGCGAGATAGAGATCGTCGCGCGGGTACATGCCGCTTCGGCGCCGCTGGACGCGCCGACGCTCTTCTTCGGCGGGGGCACGCCCTCCCTCCTGAGCCCCGAGCAGCTGGGGCGGATCCTGGCGACTGTGCGCACTCACTTCCGCCTGGCAGCAGATGCGGAGATCACGCTCGAGAGCAATCCCGGCACGCTCGATTCCGACAAGGCGCGCGCGTTCCGCGACCTCGGGGTGAACCGGATCAGCGTGGGGGTGCAGAGCTTCCACGATTCCGAGCTGCGGGCACTCGGGCGGATCCACACGGCGGAGGAGGGGGCCGCGGCAATCGAGACCCTTCGCGCTGCGGGCTTCGATAACGTGAGCCTCGATTTGATGTTCGCCATCCCGGGGCAGAGCCTGGAGAGCTGGCGAGAGACGTTGCGGCGGGCGATCGCTCTGCGCCCAGCGCATATTTCCGCCTACAGCCTGATCATCGAGCCGGAGACGCCATTCGAGAGGTGGGAGCGCGAGGGCAGGCTTCATCGCCCGGATGAGGACGCGGAGGCGGAGATGTATGAGGAGACGATCGCGACCCTCTGCGCCGCGGGCTACGAGCATTACGAGGTCTCTAACTTCGCGCTTCCGTGCCGGCGCAGCCGGCACAACCAGATTTACTGGCGAAACGAGCCCTATTTTGGCTTCGGGCCGTCGGCCACGAGCTATCTGGAGGGGATTCGGAGCACCAACGCCCGCTCGCTATCGGATTATCTCGATGGCATCGCGCGCGGCGAGCGGCCCGTGGAGCAGTCGGAAGCGCCATCGGGCGCGCTGGCGATGGGTGAGACAATGATGCTGGGCCTGCGGATGCGCGAGGGCGTCGAGAGCGCGCGCTTCGCGGCGCGGTTCGGCATCGCGCCGGAGGAGGTGTATGCCGGGCCGATCCGCCGCCTCTCGGACGCCGGCTTGCTGCGCGCCGAGGAGGGCCGGATCGCCCTCACCGTTCGCGGGCTCCTCCTCGCCAACAACGTGATGGCGGAGTTCCTGCCCTAAGCGGCGAGATGCCGCTCGCTGGCCACCGAGTGGCGATCACTCTTCCGTGACCCGCATCCGCGTCTCCATCCCGCGCTCGCGGTGATCGCCGACGTAGCAGTAGATCTCGTACTCTCCCGGGCCCAGATTGGCGACCACGACCGTGTCCTCACCAGGATCCAACCGTTCGCTCCGCTCCTCGACGCCCGGCCCGTCGATCTCAAAGCCGTGGATCGCGGAGCCGGTGTTGCGGATCCGAAACTGGACGCGCCCGGGCGGTGCCGTCGCGGGGTCCAGGCGCACGAACCACTCTCCCATCTCGACGTTCACCGTGGTCGTTTGCCGCTCGCGGGACGGGGTTACGCCTGAACGGTTGCCTGGGGCCGGCTGCCCGGCGCCACCCGGTTGAGCTGGCTGGTTGGCGGGCGCCGTCGAGGGCGCCGACTCGCGCGGCGGTGCCGGCTGCGGGCTTCCTGGCGCGGCAGGGGCATTCGCTGGCGGCGTCGCCTCCGTGCCGGTGGGCGCCTCTCCATCCCGGCGGCCATCCTGCTCAACCGTCACCCGCTGGTCTGGCCCTTCCGGGCTCGAGCCCGGCTGGATGACCGTTGTGCTGCCTCCTTCGGGGGGCGCCAGCTGCGCCGGCCGGGTTAGGAAGAAGACGGCCGCGGTGAACGCCAGCAGGCCGAGGGCGAGAACGACCCACGGCCAGGGGGATCTCTCGCTGCGCTCGACGTGCTCCGAGTGCTCTGTGGTCTCTGGATGTTCTGACATGCCAGGCTCCTCCATGCCCTGAGCGTGCTTGATAAGCCGCAGGAGTGTTGCCGGCATCATTCCCCGGAGTGTCTGGCGCAAAACAGGATTGCACCGTCGATGCCACCCGGAGAGCAAGGGCATGGTGTGGGAGCGGTCTCATCAAATGTGTTACAATAGGGGCGAGGGGGAAGAGAGTGGGCAGAGAATGGCCACAATATTCTGCTCCTCGCGCGGGCGGCATCAACCAGGCCGTCCCATCGCCTCCTCGATGAGAATAGGTGGTAAGATGACTGCACAAGCGGAAACGGTGGAGGGCGTGCTCGAGATCTTGGCGAGTGGAGCGGGGTTCGTGCGCACGAGAGAAGACCTCAATCCCTCGCCGAAAGATCCCTACGTGGCTCCTTCCCAGATCCGGGCCTGCGGCCTGCGCACGGGCGACCGCATCGCCGGGCGGGTGCGCCCGCCGTCGGGCCGAGAGCGTTCTCCCTCGCTGGTAGTGGTGGAGAGCATTGAGGGCGAGCCTCCCGACAGTGCGCGGGAGCGCCCCTTCTTTGACGGGCTGACCGCAATCTCGCCGGAAGAGCGCCTGCGCCTGGAGAGCGGGCCAGCCGACCTGACAGGCCGCGCCATCGACCTGCTGGCGCCCCTGGGCAAGGGCCAGCGCGGGCTGATCGTCGCCCCGCCCAAGGCCGGAAAGACGCGGATCATCCAGGAGATTGCGCGCAGCGTGGCGCGCACCACGCCCGATGCCGTGCTCCTTCTGCTGCTCATCGACGAGCGCCCCGAGGAGGTGACCGATTTCCGTCGCGAGGGCGCCGGACAGGTCTATGCGTCCAGTTTCGATGCCGAGTCGCGTGACCACCTCCACCTCGCCCGCCTGGTGCAAGCCCGAGCGGAGCGGCTGGTGGAGCGCGGTCGCGATGTCGTGATCCTTCTCGACAGCCTGACTCGCCTGGCGCGTGCGGCCAACCTGGGTGAGCGTGGCACAGGCCGCTCGCTCTCCGGGGGGCTCGACGCGGCGGCCCTGCGCATGCCCCGCCAGTTCTTGGGCGATGCCCGGAAGATTGAGGGTGGGGGCAGCCTCACCATCCTGGCGACGGTGCTCGTAGAGACGGGGAGCCGCCTCGACGACGTGATCTTCGAGGAGTTCAAGGGCACCGGCAACTGGGAGATCCGCCTCAACCGGCGGATTGCAGAGCGCCGGCTTTATCCCGCCATCGACGTTGCGGCCACCGGCACACGCCGGGAGGAACTCCTGGTTCCCGACGACGAGCTGGAGGCGATGAACCGCTTGCGTCGGCACCTGCTCGATCACGACACTCAGCCGGAGGGGCGCGCGGAGCGCCTTCTGGAACT
>ERZ795045.395-NODE-395-length-57161-cov-5.896946_pt1 | contig 57161 bp, 44 predicted proteins | sample MGYA00375129_ERZ795045 | MGnify/ENA primary metagenome ERZ795045 (study PRJEB30174, sample SAMN05720166) | activated sludge metagenome | isolation source: anaerobic digester from wastewater treatment plant | place: Japan | collected 2015-05-15 ...
GACCGGGGTTTCGTCACTCTCAAGGTGCGGCGCGCCATCGAGGATGGGCTCTTCTCCGGCCCGCGCCTCCTCTGTAGCGGACCGCCGATCACCACGACGGCCGGCCACCTGCACTACTGCGGGCTGCACGCCGACTCCCTCGATGACGTGCGCCGGGCTGTGCGGGGCGTCGTCGAGCGGGGCGCCGATTACGTGAAGATCGTCGCGACCGGGGGCATGATGACTCCCGGGAGCAACCCCCGCCGCTGCCAGTTCTCCCCCGAAGAGCTGAAGGTGGCCGCCTCCGAGGCGCACCGGCTTGGCAAGCGGGTCGCGGCGCACCTGCTTGGCGTGGAGGGGATTCAGCCCTGCCTGCAGGCCGGCATCGACACCTTCGAGCACTGTAGCTGGATGGCGCGCGATGAGGCGGAAGAGTTCGACTTCCGCCCGGAACTGGCGCGCGAGATTGCCCGGAGCGGCATCACCTGCGGGCACACGATGGTGGGCCTCTACCGCGACCTCCTGCCCGACCGGGAGGCACCCGAGGCGGTGCAGGTAGAGCAACTCGAACAGCTGCGCGCCCTGCAAGAGCGCTTCGCGCGGATGCGCGAGCTTGGGATCAGGATGATGCTTTCGAGCGATGCTGGCGTGGCCGGGACTCGCTTCGACCGTTTCGTCGATGGCCTGGAAGTGGCCGTCGTCGCGATGGGCATGTCACCCCTAGCGGCCATTGAGGCGAGCACGCGCGTGCCGGCAGAGGCGCTCGGCCTGGGCGATGAGATCGGCACGCTGGTGCCTGGGAAGCGCGCGGATATTGTGGCCGTGAAAGGCGATGCTTCGGCCGATATTACCGCCCTAAAGCGCGTCTCGCTCGTGATGCGCGACGGGCGAGTCCTCCACAGCGCCAGCACAGCAGCTTGACCAGCCCCGGGTGAGCCAGCCCCCGGCGTGCCTGGCCCCGAGAGTAGATCCGGCGCCGGTGACGTTACCTGCTCTCCATGTGCCGGCTGAAGGTGACCGCCTTCCACGCGATCACCACCAGGATAGCCCCGAGCACCGCCGGGATCAGACCTTCGCGCCCAAAGAAGATCGTGGCGACCAGGCTGCCGCCGACGCCAGCCAGAGCGGTCTCCAGACAGCCGCGCGGCCCTCCCGAAGGCTGGATCAGGCTCACGATCCCGTTGGCGATCAGACCCACGATGGCGCCGATAAGGAGTGCCCACAGGATCTTGACCGCAGCGCCCACGACGATGAACGCGACGATAGCCAGCAAGATAATGGTGATCAGCAGCGCCAGCCACTCCATGGCGTTTCCTCCATCCCTCTGCTTTCCCCTTACTCTGGCGTGCTAACCACCTGCTTCACGTGACGAGGGCCCGCGGTGGGGGCAAACAAGTGCTTGCAAACCGCCCGCTTCCCATGCTATAATGGGACACACGCGCTATCCTCACGCAGCCTCGTCGTGCAAAGGTCAAGAGCCCATGAGCAGCCCAGGCGGCCAAGATGGCCCCGTCTCTGGTTTCGGAGAGAGCGCCCATGCCTCGGGGCCCGGCAAGGAGGCGAAGGCACGCCGGCTGGGCCAGGTCTTCACGCCCGATCCCGTGGCCGATCTGATGGCCTCGCTCTGCATTGACGATCCGGACGCGGAGGTTTTCGACCCCTGCATCGGGGAGGGGGCCCTGCTTCTCGCTGCGGGGCGGCGGCTCGCAGCGTTGGGGAACGCGGAGTGGCACCGGCAGGTGTGGGGGCTGGAGGTCGATCCCGAGGCGCTGGCGGTTGGCCGTCGGCGCGTGGCCGAGGCGGCGGGCGTGGAGCCGGAGGCGATTCGCGTCACCCGGGGAGACTTCCTGGATCTGCCACCCCCATCTCTGGGAATGCCGGAGGGGCGTCTCCTCGATCTGGAGCTCGGGGGGCCGGCGGGAGAATCGGCGCTGTGTGATGTGGCGCTGATGAATCCCCCCTACACCCGCCAGGAGAGGCTCGCTCTCGAGACGAAGGCGAGAGGCGGCGCGCTCAGCCGGCGCGCAGGGCTGCACGCCCATTTTTGGATGCACCTGGCGCGCTTCGTGCGCCCGGGGGGATGGCTGGGAGCAATCACTCCGTCCACCTGGCTCTCGGCAGAGTATGGTCGCGAGTTGCGGGCGTTTCTGCTGAAGCACTTCCGCATCCACTTCGTGATCGGGTTCGAGCGCGACGTCTTCCCGGATGCCACGGTCGAGGCGTGCGTTACCATCTTGGAGAAGCGCGCCGGATGCACGGATGCGGGTGCTCCGCCGCCGGTGCGTTTCCTCTCGCTTTCCGCGGGCGCCGAATGGCTGGCCGCTGCGAGCGAGGCAGCCGGGCGCGAGTGCGATGGGGAGGGGCCCGGTTACCGGCTCCGGGTGGTACCCCAGGCAGAGCTTGTCGCGGAGGAGGGGTGGAACCGCTGGTTCCTTCATCCGTCCACCGCGCGCGCCGTGCGGGCGATCCGGTCGGCCTCGGCGGGGATGGTGCCGCTCGAAGCAGCGGCGCGCATACGACGGGGGCTCACGACCGGGAATAATCGTGTCTTCTTTCTCGATGCGGCTCAGGCTGCGCGCCAGGGAATTGAGGAGCGCTATCTGAGGCGGGTGGTGCGCTCCCCGCGCGAAATCATCGGGCTGGACACGGAGAGCGTCGCGCAGCCGGGGCTCGTGCTTTTTCCTCCCGGGCCGGACGAGGGGGGATCGCGCGCGGCGGAGTATCTGCGCGAGCAGGGCGTCGTGACATCGGCTTACCTGCCAACAACGCCGCCGGAGCCGGCGCCGCTTCTCTTTGGCTACGCGGTGCGCGCGCGCAAAGCGTTCTTCCGCAACTCGGCGGGCTTGCTGGCGAGCGACAACTTCTTCGAGGTGATCCCGCGCCGCCCAGAGGAGACGTCGGTGCTCTTCGCGCTGCTCAACTCGGTGGTGGCGGCGCTGCATCTGGAGGCGCATGGGCGCGGGCAGGGACGCGGGCTGCTGAAGATACAGCGCTATGAGCTGGCCGGTCTCCAGCTGCCCGACCCAGCGCGGATGGATCCCGTGGCCCGGCGAGAGTTGGAGGCGCTGGGCGAGGAGCTGCGTCAGCATCCCGAGGAGGAGGGCATCCGCGCCGCGTTGGATTACCTGGTGGCGCGCCTGCTGGGGCTGGACGCGGTGGAGCTGCGCCGGGCAGAGCGCGAGCTGGCCTCGGCGCGGCGGGTGAAATCGCTGTCCCGCGGCGCTGTAGTGAAGGGTCGTGAGGTGGAGTGGACCGCCTCTCCTGCACGCCCAGGTCAGGCTGAGAGGGATGCGTTCCATCCCGCTGGGGAGGCTATCTGGGGAAGTGGTGCGCTGCGTGGGGCCCGGTAGCGCGTATGATTCCTTGGCCCGGAGGGGGCTGTGGCGAAGCAATCTTACTTCCAGAGTCGGTATCTGGCGCACAAATACTGGGGCCGCCGGCCGTGGTACGTGGTGCGCGGGCTGATCCAGGAGAACACCAACGAGGGCGATCTCGTCCTGGACTCCTTCTGCGGCAGCGGCACCACCGTGATCGAGGCGCTCGCCACGGGCCGCCGGGCCATTGGCGTCGACTTGAACCCGATGGCCTGCTTCATCACCCGGGTGACGGCCGCCTACGCCGATGTCGAGGCTTTCTCGGATGCCTTCGAGCGCCTGCGCGCGGTAGCCCAGGCGCCGATTGACCGGCTCTACGAGCGCGACCCGGACGAGATCACGGTGGAGCACTGGTTCCCCGACGTCGTCTTGCCCTACTCGCCGTTCGGAGCATCGCGCAGAGGTCTGAAGGTATCCCACCTTTTCTCAAAGCGGAATCTGGCCGCGGCCTCCTTTCTCTGGCACGCGATTCACGAGCTGGAATGCGATCAGACAACGCGTGACCTCCTGCGCTACACCTTTACCGCGGCGCTGGCCCAGTTCACCAAGATGATCCGCGCAAAGAAGGAGGGGACCGGCTGGTACGTCAACGCCTACCGGATCCCGCGCGAGCACCGCGAGAACAACGTGTGGCACTCCTACGAGAACAAGTTCAAGGCGGTGTTGCGCATGAAGCGCGAGAGCAACGAGCTGTTGGGGCGCGTCTCGCTTTCGGTGGAGCCGCCGTCGCGCCCCGAGGCCGCCTGCCGCATCCGCTGCGGCTCGGCGACCGATCTCTCGTTCATCCCGGCAAACAGCGTGGACTACGTCTTCATCGACCCGCCGTGGGCGATCAAGTACTTCGATCTCAGCGTTCTCTGGTGCGCGTGGATGGGCTTCTCGCTTCCCTTCGAGCAGGAGATCTTCCCCCACGAGACGGAGTTTGAGGAGGATATGGCGCGTGCGTTGCGCGAGCTGGCGCGCGTGCTGCGCCCGGGCCGGTCGGTGACGGTGAACTTCGCGACGCGTTACACGGAGCAGATCAACGCGCTTCGCGGGGCGATCGAGCGCTCTGGCCTGGAGTGGGTGGGCACCCAGGCGATCCAGCAGGATCAGCTCTCCTTCGTGCAGCGCCAAACCGATCTGGCTCTGAAAGCGAACTACCTGCTCACCTTGCAGAAATCGGGCGAGGCTGCCGCCACCGAGGCTGTGCCTGTGACCGCGGAGTGCGTGGCCGGGATGATCCACGCGCTTCTCAACCGCACCGGACCGCTCTCCTACGACGAGATCTTCCAGCATCTCTATCCAGAGATCGCCCAGCGGCCGCTGCATTGCGACATCTTAAGCGTGCTGCGCCAGAGTTTTCAGATGGTGGACGAGCGCCGGCCATATGCGGAGCCCCGATGGGCTGTGAGGGCGTAGCGGTCTGACGCGGGCAGCACCGCCGCCTAGCGGGGAATGCCATGCCGACTATCCTGACGCCGCATCTGCATGAGCATAACTACTACCCGCCGCTGAAGGAGCGGCTGGAGCGCGCTCTGGCACGCCTGGGCCTGGACAACAAGGGCTTCCACGTGGTCATCTCGCCCGATGCCGAGAACCAGGCCGACCTCATGGTCAAGCAATGGACCCATGACCGCCTGGCCATCGAGGTGAAGAAGACGCGCGAGGATGTGGCGGCGATTCGCACCTGGAAGCAGGCGCGCGGCTATGTGACCAACTCCACGACCAAGGGGCTGCGCTACTTCTGTGTCACCAACGGCGAGCTGTTGTTCATCTTCCGGCATGAGGAGGGGCAGCGCGTTGCGGCCTGCATGGTGGCGGATGGGCGAATCGACCTCGGGCACTTCGGCCCCGGGGGCGAGGCGGACGCGGTGCTCGACCGGTGGGAAGAGGCGATCACCCACCTCCTGCACAACCTCTTCATCGCTGGCCGCGAGTATGCCCTCGATCGCACCTTCGCCGGCCTGGTAGAGAAGTATGGCGAAGCGCACGCGCTCTTGTCGCTGCGTCTGCGCCACGCCGTCGATACCCGCATGGCCGATCCCGAGTGGCGCGCCGCGTATCTGGAGTGGTGCCGTACCTTCTCCACTCAGCCGGAGGACGCGGAGAACCGCGCCATCGCCGCCGAGGAGGCCGCGCACCTCCTGCTGCACCGCATCCTCTGCTACGAGCTGTTCCGCGCACAGCTCGACCTCCTGGATGATTCCCTGAAGCGCAAATTCAGGCTGCCACGCGTGTCGCTGGAGCCGCTCACCGCCAGTGCCGTGGGCGACGCCCCGATCCTGGACGCGCTGGGAGAGCACTTCCAGGCGCTGGCGCGCATCAACTATGCCCAGGTCTTCGCGCCAGATCCGGTGCTGGATGCCCTCCCTCTCGATACGGAGGCGGAAGCCGTCGTGCGCGGCTTCCTGGAGGATGTTGAGGCATTTCCCTTCGATATGAGCAACTTCGAGGAGGCGCGCCGGCTCTTCCCGACCGTCTTCGAGGCGCTGATCCCGCCAGAAAAGCGGAGGCGCTATGGCCAGGTCTTCACCCCGCGGTCCCTCGTGGAGTTGCTCTGCCGTGTCTGTATCGAGGATCCGGAGGCGCGCGTGCTGGACCCGGCGTGCGGCACCGGCGCCTTTCTCGATGGCGCGTACGACCGTCTCGATCAGCTGGCGCTCGCTATGGGGAAGAGCGCCGGGCATCAAGCCCTCCTGGAGCGGATCTGCGGCGTGGAGATTGGCACCTTTCCCCTCCATCTCTGCGCCGTCCGGCTGGCGCTGAAGCACCCCGCCGCACCAACTCGCGCGCGCCTGAACCACACCGACTTCTTCGCGACCGACCCCGGCTCGCTGTTTGATGGCCACCCGGCCGATGTCGTGCTCGGCAATCCGCCCTACATCCGGCAGGAGGCGCTCTCGGAAAAGGAGGCGATCCGGGCGCGGATCCGGGCCGCCTTGGGCGAGGTCTCTCCAGGCGGCCGCGCTTATCCCTACAGCCCGTTGGAGGCGGATGCCTATTTCTACTTCGTGGAGTATGCCACGGCATTTCTGCGCGATGGCGGCACCGCCGGCTGGGTGCTCTCCGACAAGTTCCTCGTGGTGGAGACGGGGCGCGCGCTGAAGCAGTTTCTGCTCGACCATTACCACGTGCGCGCCGTGGTCCTCCTCGCCCGCCGCGCCTTTTCCGAGGCGATGGTCGACAACTGCCTCCTGATCCTGCGCAAGCAACCGGGCGGCGCGGCTCCCGACGAGCCGACCATCTTTCTGAAGGTGCGTCGGCCGCTGCCCACCGAGGAGATCGTCTCCCTGCTGGCCAATCCGGTGCCTGGCTCGAACGCTTACCGCCGCCTGGTAATGCGCCCCCGGGCCTCTCTCGACCCCGCCGAGAAGTGGACGCGCTATCTCGCCGACGATGGCGCTCTCGCGGCCGTTCTCCGCGCGCCAGGAGTGTGCCCCCTCCCGATGGTCGCCACCTACGAGCGCGGTCCGGACAACGGCTGCGCCGCCTTCTTCTTCCCAAGCGCGGAGCTGATCGAGAGCTTTGGCATCCCGGAGGAGTTCCTCGTGCCCGCGGTAGAGCGCGGAAACGACCTGCAAGAGCTGATCTTGCGCCGGACGCAGTGCAAGTCGCTCCTGCGCGTGCCGCCCGAAACGGACCTGAGCGCGCCGGAAAACGCCGGCCTGCGCGCCTACATCGAGTATGCATCAACGCCGGAGTTCGATACCGGTTACCGGCACAAAGGCCGGTATGTGCCCGTTCCGGAGCGGCACGTGGTGGTGACCAACGCCGCGGGCGGCCCGTGGTGGTCCTTCCAGCGCGGCTCGGGAGAGTGGCACATTCTGGTGCCCCGAGGCTACCGGACGCATTATAAGGTGGTGGTCAACCGGGCACGGGCGCACATCTCGACCAACTTCTGGGGGCTGCGCCTGCGGGGCGCCGGCCGGCGAGGGCGCGAGCTGGTGCTCGACATCGCTTTCATGGCGGCGTTTCTCAACAGCATCCTCGGGCAGCTCCAGGTGGAGCGCGAGGCCCGGCGCTACGCCGGCTTCACCAAGCTGGAGCGCCAGGAGCTGGAGCGGCTGCGCATCCTCGATCCCCAGCAGGTGCCCCTCGAAGTCCGCCGCCAGATCTACCGCCTTTTCCTGGCGCTGGACGCCGCCTATGGCACGCCGGAATATGCCGGCGCACGCCAGGCGCTCGACCGCGCCCTCCTCCGCTATCTGGGCCACGAAGCGGCTTACGATGACCTGGTCGATCTCCTGGATGAGCTCATCTCCGAACGCGAAGCGAGCGGTTCAACCCCCGAGGCCAGCTGACCTCCGGCGGCTCTTCTTCTATAGACGAACACAGATGAGCCCAGATAGATAGATGGGAATAGGCGACACCGCTTGAGCCGCGCCTCTCCATCCGTGTTCGTTCCCTTCATCCGGGGTATCCAAGTATCGCCGCCGGCGTGGGGTAGGGAAGCACCATCTGCCGCATCTCTCCTGCAGGTGTTCGCCGCTCGCCAGCGAACGTGTGCCAACAGCGAGGCGAAAGGAAGCGTAAGATGGCAGATACGATACGCGTTGGCTTGATCGGGTGCGGGAACAACATGCGGGGAGCCCATCTGCCCCGGCTGGTAAGATTCCCGGAAGTGCGCATCGCCGCGCTATGCGATCCGGCGCCAGAGAACATCGCCAAGATGGTCGAGGCGCGGCCCGAGTTGCGCGGGGTGCCCGTCTACGACGATTACCGGCGCCTGCTGGACAAAGGGGGCCTGGATGCGGTGGTCATCTCCACGCCACACACGCTGCACCACCGGCAGATCGTGGATTCGCTGCAGTGTGGCCTGCACGTGGAGGTGGAGAAACCGATGGTCTGCTCCGTTGAGGAGGCGCGCGACGTGATCGCCGCCCGCGACGAGGCGGGCAAGGTAGTGCTCGTCGCCTACCAGCGCCACTACACGGGCGCCTGGCGCTACTGCCGGGAGCAGATCCTCGCCGGGAAGCTGGGGCCGATTCACTATGTGCAGGCCTACCAGTGCCAGAACTGGTGGCAGCCTGGCACGCCCTCGGCCAAGGCGTGGCGGCGCCGGCCTGAGCTCTCCGGGGGCGGCCAACTGAACGACTCCGGTTCCCACCTAGTCGATATCCTCCTCTGGGCCACCGGCCTGGAGCCGGAGGAGGTGTTTGCCTATCAGGAGAACCGGGGTGCCCCGGTGGACATTCTCTCCGCCGTCAGCATTCGCTTCCGTGGCGGCGCCATCGGCAACCTCTCGATCGTCGGGCAGTCGGTGCGCGGTTTCGATGAAGAGGTGAACCTGTGGGGCACGGAAGGGACGCTGCAGGTGCTGGGCACGGCGAATCAGCGGGTGTTCCACTATACCCCGGAGGCGCGTGAGGTGCCGCCCGAAGAGCGCCCGGATGCCGGCGATCCCGACCGCAACTTCATCAACGCCATCCTCGGGCGCGAAGAGGTGCAGGTACCCGCGGAGTGTGGCCTGCGCGTCATCGCCCTCACCGAGGCGATCTGGCGTAGTGCTGCATCCGGGAAAGCCGAACGCTGCGGCGAGTGAAACGTGTCGGGTAACACCCGGCCGGGCCCGGGGAGATCGGGCGATCCCCCGGGCCCGGCTCATCCATCATGTTACGCGGGGAGGCGCTTGGCCACATTCGCGAAGAAGGCATCCAGATCGGCGATCACGTCGGCGCTCAGCTCCGGGAAGGTGAGCATCAGGATCCAGCGGTCTGCGTCCTCCATCGCCTGCCAGGTGCCTCGCGCCTGCGCCAGCAGGAACTTGTCGCTGTACTTCCCGATCACGGGGGCGACATGGCGCATCCCAACCAGGCGCAGGCTCACCAGCTCATTCGGGCCATCCGTCTCGCTCTGCTCGGTAGAGTGGTAGTCGCTGGGCCCGGTGCGGATCTTCGCGGGCACGCGCAGGCGCTCGGCGCCCAGGTTGTGCCGCGCGCGCGCGAACACTTCGCGCGCGGAATCGGGCAGGTCGCCATTGAAGGTGAAGTCGAGATAGCCGAGGCGCTTCGCGCTGCGCGCCAGGACAAGGATCGCCGCGTAAACATCCGCCGCGTCGCTCATATCGCCGCCCAGCCGGCCCACGGTCGTCTGTAGCTCGCCCCACGAGACGAGGTTCTTCTTGATCAGCGACTCGTAGTAGAGGAAGAGGGAGCGGAAGCGCGCCGTCTCCTGAACCTCGGTGGGGAAGGGCACATCGCCGGGGGCTTCGCGCAGGTCGCGCGCGTACTTCTTATAAGCCTCCACCGCCGGCTGCCCGGCGAAGACGATCCCGTGCTCGTAGCCGAAGACCGCCACGGTCAGCTTCATCCCCATGAAGAGCGCCGCCACCTCAGGCAGGCCCGCAGGCACTCCCTCGACCTCCTCAACCGGAATCCGCAGCGTGAGCACCGGCTTCTTCGCCGAGCGCAGTTTCGCCACGGCGTCCGCCTCCGGTTCTGGCAGGTTCGACGGGGCAACCTGGACGAACAGGATGTCATCGCCGTACTGCTTGGGCGGGCGCACCTCCTCGCCATAGAAGATGAGGAAGCCCTTGCCTTCCTTGCCCAGGCTCTCCTCAACCACCTGCTCGATCCACGGCGCCACCGAGGCCCACTCGGGCGGGAGAATGAGGAAGACCTTATTGCGGCCGGCGCGTGCCGCCTCGGCGACGAAGGCGCCCAGGCGAACCCAGGGGTCGCTTAGGGTCAGCGCGCGCCGCTCGTCATCGCTCAGGTCATGCGAGAGACCATACAACGCCTGCGCGCGCGAGAGGAGCCGGCGCAGGTGCTCGCCATCGGGCTTCCCGCCTTGCTTCATGGCGCGGCTCATCAGCATGAGGGCGGCCGGACGGATGAAGACGCGCGTGGCCGGAGCGCTCATGCGCCCACCGGTGTGGTTCTCGCCATCGAGCTGAATCGGGACCATGCGCGAGCCGCGGGCGCGCGCGAACCGGTCAAGGTAGGAGTCCGGCAGCGTCATCACCTGGATGTGCGAGCCAGGGTCGGGAATCTGATATTCGTTCAGCAGGCCATCGAACCACTCGAGGTGGGTGATCGGCTCCTCGGAGGTCATCCCCATCGCCACGCCGATCATCATCGTCTTGGAGAGGATGCGCTGCACGTCCTCGGTGGTCACGCGCTCTGGGGCGAGTGTCACGCGCTCGCGCGCGGCGATATCGAAGACGACGCGGTTGAGCGAGGCCGGGTCGGTGCTATCGAGCGGGAAGATCGCCATCTGGGGCTCATCCAGGTAGCCCATTCCCTTCAGCGCGTAGATCGTCTGCACCGAGCCGCCCATCCCGGACCAGATGATGTGCCGGATTCCCTGCGCGACGATGCCCGCGGCTTCATCCTCGGCGGCAGCCAGCCACTCGGGATGTTGCAGCGCCTTCTCGACGCCATCTACCCAGTCGAGCTTGATATCCGTGCCTTCCGTGGCGAGCTCGGCCATGCGTCCTTCGCGGCGCAGCAACTGCCCGAGCACATCGGCGTCCGCGAGCCGCGTCACCGTCTGATTCACGGCGCGACTATCGGCGCCCTCCAGGATAATCCGCTCCATCTCAGCCATGATCCACTCTCCTATGAGCCGCAAGTGACTGCGCCCATCGATGCGCACGCGCGGGCGAGGAGCGCGCGTCGCGCGTCAGGCGCTCTCGCTCCCCCAGGAGCGCGCGAGCAGTGCGCTTCCTTGCAGCGGCATCCACCCATGCTTTTTCGGTGGTTGATAAGCCGGTTGTCGTGTTCCTACTCCATCGGCACGAGCAGGTCGCCAGCGCTGTCGTAGAAGCCCTCGCCATCCGCCTGGATGATTGCACCGGTGACATCCGCGAGGTGCTCGACCAGGGCATCAACGACGGTACGCTCCTCGCTCCAGGGGAAGGAATCGGGGATCTCCACAACCATCATCTGCCGGGCACGACGCAGCGCGTCCATCACCTGTTTCAGCCCGGGCGTCTCGTCACGGTCGAGCAATTCGTCGAGGAACCCGTCTACTTCCTCATCGACGGGGTTCTCATCCCCTTCGCGGAGGTAGCGCCGTACCTTCACCGGGTCCTCATCCGGCATCTGGAGTTCGAACCGCTCCCATGCGCCAGCAGGGGGCACGGGCGTGATCGTGACATCAAAACCCTCATCGCGGAGCGCGCGTTCGATCGCTGCGACGGAGGGGGCCTCTTCCTTGGGCGCCAGCAGGCGAATCGTGTAGCTCATCTCAGCGGTATTATAGAGGGGGGAGGGGGGCCTGTCAAGGCAGGGCACGGAGGAGAGGCGAGGCCAGCCCGGTTTTGCATTTCGCGGGAGGTTGGCTCGCCAGTCGTGCCGAACAGGAGCACCGCCCCCTGGCCGCTTGGGGGGAGAGAGGTGGAGAGAGTATGCCCAAGACGGTGATCATCGGAGCCGGAAGCGGCTTTGGCACGCGCCTGAGTATCGACATCCTGGCCTACCCGGAGTTGCGCGAGGGCACCATCGCCCTCGTCGATATCGATCCCGAACAGCTGGCGCCCGCCACGGCGTTTGTGGAGAAGGTGGTGGCGCTGCACGGCGCGCCTGTCAACGTGATCGGCACAACGGACCGCCGCGAGGTGCTAGAGGGCGCCGACTTCGTTGTCGTGGCAATCGCCGTGGGCGGGCCGGCCTACAACGGCGTGCCCTATTACTACGAGATCAACATCCCCTCGAAGTATGGGATCAGCCAGGACGTGGGCGACACCCTCGGTCCGGGCGGCATCTTCCGCGCGCTGCGCACCGCGCCGGAGATGGTGGCGATTGCCCGCGATATGGAGGAGCTTTGCCCCAACGCGCTCCTCCTCAACTACACCAACCCGATGGCGATGCTCTGCTGGATCCTGAACGAGGCGAGCACGGTGCGCAACGTGGGCCTCTGCCACAGTGTTCAGGGCACCACCGCGCAACTGGCCGGCTACATGGGGAAGCCACTGGCCGAGATTGGCGCCCGAGTCGCCGGTCTCAACCACATGGCGTGGTTCCTGGAGCTTACCTGGAAGGGACAAGATGCCTACCCGATCCTGCGCCAGGCGATGGAAGACCCGGAGATCTACGCCAAGGATATAGTGCGCTTCGAGATCTTCCGCCACTTCGACTACTTCGTGACCGAGTCGTCGCGCCACATGTCCGAATACGTGCCCTACTTCCGCAAGAACGCGCAGGCGCTGGAGCAGTTTGGGATCAAGCAGAGGCAGCCAGAGAAGGAGCCGGCGCGTCGGGGCCGCTTCTGGGAGGATTCACCGCTGAGCCGGCAGCTTGCCGGCAAGGAGCCGATCAATCTGAAGGGTTCGCACGAGTATGCTTCGCACATTATCCACTCGGTGTGGACGGACACGCCCGGGCGGATCAACGGCAACGTGCGCAACTCCGGGTGCATCTCCAACCTGCCCCCGGAGTGCTGCGTGGAAGTGCCGTGCCTGGTGGACCGCATGGGGATCCAGCCATGCTGCATGGGCGCGCTTCCGACGCAACTCGCCGCTCTGAACGCCGCGAACGTAGCAGTGCAGAGCCTGACAGTGCAGGCGTTCCTGGAGAAGGACCGTCGCAAGGCCTACCATGCCTTGCTCCTCGATCCGGTGACGGCCGCCATCTGCACGCCGGCCCAGATCAAGAGCCTGTTCGACGAGATGTGTGCCGCCCTGCGCGACTGGATCCCCTGGCTGGGATGAGCAGGGAGTGCCGGCGAGTGGGCGGCTCTTGCGGCGCTCGGGGGGGTTCGACCCGAGCGCCGCATTCAGGCTAACTCTATCGCGTCAGGCGTCGTCACCAGCTGCCACGCGATCCTGATAGAGCGCGTGGAGCCGGCGCGTGATCGGGCCGACGGTCCCGGACGCGACCGGCTGGCCATCGATCCGAACGACCCCCAGGACCTCGGAGCTGGTGCCGGTGAGGAAGACCTCATCGGCGCTGAGCAGCGCCTCGCGGCTGACCGGCAGCTCCTCGGCGGGGATTCCCGCCCGCCGGGCGCATTCCAGGACGAGGTCGCGCGTGATTCCGGGCAGGAGCGCCGGGCCTTTCGGTGGGGTGCGCACCACGCCCCCGGAAACGATGAAGAGATTGCTATGGGATGCCTCGTGCACCCAGCCGTCATCCGTGACGAAGACCGCTTCGTGGGCGCCCCGCGCGTGCGCCTGTTGCAGCGCGAGAATGTTGGGCAGCAGGTTCGTCGTCTTGATGTCTCTGCGCGCCCAGCGCGTCTCATCGACCAGGATCACCTCCACGCCGTTGCGAACCTGCTCCTCACGGGCGCCTTTGCAGAGCCGGACGGTGATCAGGATGGTTGGTTTCATCGGGCCGTCCGGCACATGCGAGCGCGGGCCGGCGCCGCGGGTGATCTGCACGTAGATCACCGCGTTGTCAAACCCGGAGCGTTGGTATGCTTCCAGCATGTTCGCGCGCACGGCATTCAGATCGACGCCCTCAATCTGAATGCCCTCGAGGCTGCGGCGCAGCCGCTCCAGATGGCGATCCAGGGCCCACACGCGGCCCTCATAGGTGCGAGCGACCTCATAGACGCTATCGCCAAAGAGAAAACCGCGATCATTGACGGATATGCACGCCTCGGCGAGAGGCATGAACTGGCCATTTACACAGGCCACTTCTCTCATTTTGCGTGTCCCCAAGTTCAAGGCGATCTGCCAGGGAATCGTATTGCCGTCAGTTCCGGGCGGATTGGCTCCTGCGGGGGGCCCTGGCAGGTCGCGAGAGTTTACGGGCGAGTGCATCCTCCACGGGCGATTGGTTGCATGGGGATTGTCACCCCTGGCTCGGTCTGTGAAGAACGCCACCAACCGGTGTGAGAGTTCGCCGGATCAGCGCGCGCTCCTTCTCGGCTTGCAGCCGGAGCGGGCGTGGGGCAGTCCTTGCGCGCGCAGGCTTACGCCACACGCGATGGGGTTCCACTGTTTGGGTTGCCAGGAGAATGGGTATGCCCCAGCAAGCGCATTCTCTGGGAGGGGGTGCATCAGGATGCAGATGGGGACGTGGAGGGCCAGTCCCGAACCCGGGGCGCCAGGCGCCTCTCGAACGGTGGATGTCCTGCTCGCGGATGATGAGCCACTCTTCACCGGAACGCTGTGCGACCTCCTGGTTGACCAGGGCTACGCGGTCACGACGGCGAGCGACGGCATGAGCGCCGTCCACCTCACCCGGTGCTACCGGCCGGCCATCGTCTTCCTGGACCTCGCCGTGCCCGGGATCGGCGGGGAGGATGCCTGCCGCCTGATCCTGGCGGAGCCGGATCCCCCCCGGGTGGTCATCCTCACGGCACACGCCACCGAGGAACAGGTGCGCCGTCTCCTGACCAGTGGCGCAACTGCGGTCCTCGTGAAGCCGATCCCAAGCGAGCAGATTCTCAGGCTGCTGGGCGAGGCGTGCCAGGCACGCGCCGTCGCCGCCTATTCCGCGTGATGCCTGGCAGATAGCGGGGCTCACGCCGCCACGGGCCGGCCACGCACCGGGTATTGCGGGTCGTTGAAGCCGTAGCCGGTGTGCTCTCCCCGAGGCACCAAGGCATCGATGGTCGCCTCATCCTCCGGCGTGATCGTCACGTCCAGGCAGCCGATGTTATCCTCAAACTGCTCCATCGTGCGCGGGCCAAGGATGGGGCAGGTGACAATCGGATTGGCCATGACCCACGCGAGCGCGAGTTGGGTGAGCGTGCATCCCTTGACGCTGGCGAGTGCTTTGAGGCGGGTCGCTACCTCGAAGCTCTCCTGACGCAGCTCCGTCTCGTGCAGGCGCTTATCGCCGCGCGCCGCGCGCGAATCCGGCGGAAGATCGCCCCCAGGGAGATACTTTCCAGAGAGGACGCCGCGCGCCAGCGGGCTGTAGGTCACCACGCCCAGGCCCTCCTCCGCGCAAAGCGGCAACACCTCCACCTCGGCGTCGCGATTCACGATGTTGTAGAGGGGCTGAACGCACGCGAAGGGTGCCCATCCGCGCCGGTCACTGATCCAGAGGCCCTTGCAGATCTGCCAGGCGTAGAAGTTGGAGCACCCGATATAGCGCACCTTCCCCTGGCGCACCAGGTCATCCATCGCCGAGAGCGACTCCTCGAGGGGCGTTTCGTAGTCTGGCAGGTGCAGGTAGTAAAGGTCGATGTGGTCCGTTCCCAGGCGGCGCAAACTCGCATCCACCGCGTTGAAGATGTGGTAGCGCGAGAGCCCGCTATCGTTGGGACCACCGCCGACCGGATAGCGGACCTTTGTTGCCAGGACCACCTGATCGCGCCTATCCCGAATCGCTTTTCCCGTGATGCGCTCAGACTCGCCTCCGGTGTACATATCCGCCGTATCGATAAAGTTGATCCCCAGGTCGAGCGCGCGGTGGATGATGCGGATCGCCTCCTCCTCGGGAGTGGGTCCGCCGAACATCATCGTGCCCAGGCAAAGGCGCGAGACCTTCACGCCATGCCGTCCCAGGGTGCGGTATTCCATCTCCTGCATGGTGCTGCCCCTCCTGACAAGCCAAGTGCGGCCGGCGAATCACCTCGCCGCGCCACCTGCCGGCGCCTGGCGAGCCGGCAGTCTGATTCAAGGAGATCACACCGCCCGGTCTGGCTCCAGGCGGCACCTCTGCACTCGCCAGTCCCAGCGGCGTCTCCTTCAGGTATTGATTTCACCCCTTCGCCCTCTCGCCCCTTCATCCACGGCACCCGGGGCGGCAGGTTGATTGGCACGCGGCGTGCAGCCTCCACGATGCGCGGATCGGGTTGCATCCGGCGGAGCCCAGGAAGGGAGACTGGAGTTGAGGTGGGTCACGATAGCCGGGCTGGCCCTGGTGCTGGCCGTTCCGCTCGCGCAGTCCACGGCCGCCACGATTGACACCTTTCTGAAGCGGCCCGTGCATTCGCTGAGCGAGTTCCTGGCTCAGGTGCGCCGCGATGAGGTGGTGCAGAAGCGGTATGGCAAACACCTCGGGATCGCCTGGCAGGAGGTGCCCAGATATCTGGAACGAAGGCTCAAGCCCGCGACCATCATGAAGACGGGCTTCTTCACGGTTTATAACGTGACGACGGAGGGCGCCATCTTTCCTACGAAGCAGCGCCTGACCGCGGGAACCCGCGTCTACCGGCTGCAGGGCTCGCCTCATTTCTTCACCCAGCGTGGAGAACCGGCGCGGCCCTTCTTCAAGCCGACGGTAGAGCGGATGGTTCCAGATCCGAAGCAGTCGCAGACCCAGGCGCCGCCCTCCGAGCCCGTGGTGCAGGTTGAGGTCGTGAGCGTGCCTTCCGAGTGAGTGGCAGGCCCGACCCGATGGGGGGCTGAGGGGAGCTGGGAGTGGCTGAGACCGTAGAAGAGCAACGCAGACAGGGAGAGGAAGGCAACAAGCAGCGGCCGACGGCGTGGGTGCATCTGGCATTGGGAGTGCTGGGGGCGCTCTTGCTCCTCTGGTACCGCGATGTGCTGCAGTTTTGGCGCGTCGAATGGACCGGCAATGCCGGATACTACTCGCACGGCCCGCTGGTGCCGGTGCTCGCCGCCATACTCATCTGGATGCGCCGCGAGCAACTCAGCCGGGCTCCCAGCGCCCCCTCTTATCTGGGCCTGGTGGCCGTTGCCGCCGGAGGAGCGCTGAAGCTAGGCTCGACCTGGGTTTCCACGACCGGGGTGGAGGCTTTCGCGAGTTTCTCCTTCCCCATCGTGCTCTGGGGCTTGATCCTGGGCCTGTACGGGGGCGCCATCGCACGGATTCTCGCGGGCCCAGTGGCGTTCCTCTGGCTGATGTGTCCCTTGCCCGGGGCGTTGATCACCGAGCTGAGCTTCCCCCTTCAGCTGGCGTCTACGCGCCTGGGAGTGGGGACGGCTAGCATCCTGGGTGTGAACGTTCACCAGGAGGGGACGGCAATCCACCTGGAGACGCTCTCCCTCTTCGTGGGGGAGGCGTGCAGCGGCTTCCGATCCACCCTGGGCCTGATGATGCTCTCAGCGTTTGCCGCAGTGTCTTCGCGCCTGGGAGCGGGGAAGAAGCTGCTGCTCCTCCTATCGGCGCTCCCTATCGGCCTGGCAGCCAACGGCTTCCGGATAGCGGCGATCACGTGGGCTGCCGAACGTTGGGGCCGAGAAGCGGCGATACGGGCGCACGACACCTCTGGTCTCGTCGTGCTCGCGCTTGCCTGCGTGGCCGTCGCGGCCACCGCGAGGATATTAGGATGGCTGGACGACACCGATACCTGGTAGCCCTGGCACTGGCCGCCGCCCTCGCCGGGCTGTGGCAGGCGGACCGCCACGTGCTAAGGGCCAAGCAATCCACCACGCCTCGGGAGATGCTCTGGGTGCCAGAGCAAGTGGGTGCCTGGCGCGGGGAGGAGATCGCCGTGCGTCTCGAGGACGCGGCCTTGTTGCCGCGCACCGAGATCGCGATGCGCCGCTATCAGATCCCCGGAGAGCCCCAGGCGCTCGCGGTAGACCTGGCGGCGGTTAGCGCGCGCGATCTCAGCGCGTTCCACAACCCCGACTCCTGCTACCGGGCTGCAGGGTGGACCATCGTGGACAAACAGCCGCTGAAGATCGATACGGGAGACCCAGACGCGCCCATCCTGATGGAGCGGCTGCTTGTCGAGAAAGATGGCGTGCGGGTGCATGTTGGTTACTGGTATATGACGGCCGGCGGGCTCGCAGGCGGCCCTGAGCGGACGCACACGAGCCGGCTCGGCGTGCTTCTAGATGCCCTGCGGTGGGGGGGCACGCGGCCCGCGACGTTCTTCCGCGTTACGACCTATGCCACCGGTGGGGAGATCGAGGCGGAGCTCCGCAGCGCGCACTTCATCCGGGCGTTGCTGCAGTCCTTCCGCGGCAATGAGAGGGGTAAGAACACCGAGGAGAGGAGACACACAGGATGAGGCACTACCTGCTCGCCGCGCTTCTGGCCGTTACGGTCGCGGCCGGGTGCGGCGGCGATGCAACATCCATGACGCATACACCCCCCGATACTTCCACGCACCCCGTGGATGTCGGGATCGGCCGGCAGTTCAACGTGCCGTCGGCACCGTCAGGGGCTGGGATCGAGACCTATAGCAACGCGGTCTTCAACTTCAGCCTCCAGTTCCCGGCAGATGAGTTCGCGCTCTTCGACCCGCCGCAGTACGTGACCACGCTCGGCAACCGCGTCTTCGAGCTGGTGTCACGGACGCTGCCCGAGGGGGAGGTGTTCCGCCCAAATGTGGGCATGATCGTGGACTCGCGCTTCCAGGGACAGACGATCAATATCGAGGGTTACGCGGACGCGGCGCCGCCGATCCTCAGCGATTTCTTCGTCGACTTCAACCTGGTAGCCCGGCGCTCGCTGACGGTCAGCGGGCACCAGGCGGTGATCCTGGAGCACCAGAGCAGCTGGGCGGCGCCGGACGGCACCGTGGTGCCGTTCCATCGCTACACGCTCTACACGGAGAACAGGGGCAATATCCTGATCTTCACCTTCACCACGCCGACTGCGGTCTTCGAGACGTACCGGCCGGTGTTCGATCAGATCATCAGCACCATCGCTCTCTTCTGAGGGCATGAGCAGCCTCTTCGTGGCGGCCAGCTTCCGTAGCCCGAAGCCGGCCGCCACGATCCGATCCAGAGGAGCATGTCATAGCTTGAAGAGGGAGTCATCCAGCCCAGGATTCAGCTTGATCTCCTGCTGGTGCGTGATCCCGGCGAGCTTCCCCTCGGCGTTGCGGACTTCGATCACCGTGGGAATCCAGAGGTTGCCGACCTGCTTCGGGGCGCTGTAGGTGAGCTCCATCTTATACTTGCCGTACATCAGCGTGTAGAGCCGCCGCTTCTTCACGCATTTGCGCTCGGCATCGATCCAGACGAGTTCGTAGCGCTCGTGGTTGTGCGCGTAGTAGAGCTTGTACTCGCACACGCGCCGGCCTTCCTCCGTGGAACACCCCACATGCTCCACATCGTAGCCGATCAGCGCGCCCGGTGTGACCAGACCGACCTCGAGCGGCCCCAGACGCTTGCCCGGATCCGTGCCAATGTCATCAAACTGCTTGGTCAGGGGCGTGCGGATCACCTTCCTGGGGCCGTTCATCACATACTCGAACTTGACGAAGCCGACACGCGCATCCATGCGGAACTTATCCGGCTCCTTCAGCATCACTTTCGACCGCCCGATGCGGTAGGCGTTGGCATAGTCGCGGCTGATCTTGTTCAGTTCCTCGATGTGAATCTCTTTGCGTACGGTGGTAAGCGAGAGGTCTTTTAGCCCCGGGGCAAACATGCTCTGAATGGGATGATTGTTGGCGGTTGTCTCTGCAGCCGTCGCCAACAAGGCCACCACCAGGATGCCAGCGCCCATCCACAGCCCTCCACGGCCTCTCCGTGATCTCCCGCTGAGCTTCAACTTCATCGACTCACTCCTTACACGCCTGGGGCTCCTGCCCCGGGCCGGCGGATCTGACGGGAGCGAGCACAACGGTATGCCGGTTGGGGCTTCCAGGTGTCCCTATTAGTTTGGACAACAAAGACGAGCGCTGGTTCCCGATTCTTCTTAGCACGAGGCAAGAGGCACAGGGCATGCTGGCGGCGAAGAGGGGGGTGGCCTTGCGGGATGATCGCCCTGGTGCATATGCCGGGCATGGGCAGATCAAACGCCCTCATTTCGCCGGTTGAATCCGCTTGACAAGCGAGGGGCGAATCCGCTATAGTGGCTTCATTCATATGACAGACGAGACCTCGTTGTATTGGCGGTTCCCCAAACCACCCGGTGCCCTCGATAGGGCTGTTGATGCGTGGTAGGGATGCAGTGAAAGGACGGTTATGGAACAGAAGGAACAGGAGACGCCAGTGATCCCGGTTGCCCAGGCACAAGAGCCGACGGGCGATGTGACCCAGGAACCGGGTGCAGAGGGAGCGGATCTTGCCAGTACGGCCCGCTCTCCTGAGGTGGAGGTTCCAACCACCGGAGAAGGCGTTCCCGTCGCCGAGGGTGAGGTGGTGGAGCAATCCGGTACCGGCGCGACTGAGGCGGCAGCGGCTGCTGGAACCGAGGTAGCGAACCCGAGTGCCCCCGAGGTGCGCCCGTACCGTCCTACGGATGACTACATCGTAGGCGAGCGGATCTACCATCCGGTATGGGACGCAACCGGCGTGGTGACAGAGCGCGACCCTCGCGAACAGGTCTTCCACATGGCCGTGGGCGGCGTGGATGAGCCCGGACGATGCCACCTGATCCGGGTGCAGTTTGAAAAAGAGGTGCCGGCCAGCGGCGGAGCCAAGCGCGAAGTGCTCCTCATTGCCGACTGGCATGGCCGGTCACTGGAGACCGGTGGCACCACGGCGCCTCGGCCCTCGGCAGTGGAGACCCTGATGGGCCTCGGCGAGACGAGCGAGGAGCCCATTAGCTCAGCCCGCACGACCCTCGCCGGCCTTCCCGAGATCCCTGAACTGGAAAGCGACTTGGAGCAGGAAGATCTGGAAGACTCCGAGGGAGAAGAGGATATCCAGCCCATCGGGATCTAAGTGGAATGCGCGACCGAACGGGCAGAAACGGAACGCAGGCCGCCTCTTCTATTGAGGCCGGCGAGGGGACGTTCTCGTTGCGCATGGAGCGCCCGTTCGCTCGCGCACTCGGCTTGTTCAGCGAACCTTCCTAATTCGCGTGACGCGCTCTGGGTCCGGGAGTAGGCGAGAGGTGCGCCTCTCGAGCTCCCGGATCCCGGAACCGCGCCATCAGCGGCCCATCAGGATGCTCACCAGAGTCAGAATCAGAACGCCAATCTGGTAGACCTCATTGATCCCCATACTTCGACCCCGGCGCTGGGCAGGCACCACGACGTAATCGCCACTCTGCAACACCGGGTTGCGCTGCAGCTCATCCTGCGTGGGATCTTCCAGGTTGATCGTCTCCACCTGGGGGCGTTCTCCCGCGCGCGTCGCCCGGCGCAGCTCAATCCGAGCCACCTGCGCCTTTGCCGTTGGCCCCCCGGCGATGGCGATCAAGTCCTCTAAGCGTTCCAGCTTGCCTGGCTCCAGGTCGTAGGCGCCCGGCCGGTTCACCTCGCCCGCAATCGTGACCCGTGAGTGGGATCGCGGCACGTGAAGCACATCCCCCGGCTCCAGCGTTGGGTTCTCCGCTGCCGGCCCGCCTGTGAGAAGCGCGCGCGCGTCCACCCGAATCACCTTGCCCCCGCGGGCGATGTAAACCGAGTCCAGGTCAGCGGCGGGGGTCGGGCCGCCCGCCGCGATCAGCGCCTGTCGCACGGTGCCGTGCTCCAGGCCGTAGTCGCCCGGGCTGCGCACCTCCCCTTCAACGCGGAGGGCGCCGCGCTCGATGCGGAGGACATCTCCGCGCTCCAGTTTGATGGCATCGCGCTCCGAAGCCGGCGTCAGGTCATCCGCGGTCAGCGTGATCTCGCGCTTCCCGCGAGTGAGCGTGGCCCGGTTGCGGTGCGCCGCCTCCGTGAAGCCACCGGCCAGACGGATCACCTCCGGGACAGTCAGCCCCTTCTTCCAGGGGAACGCGCCCGGGTTCTTAACCTCGCCCCAGACATAGACGTGGTCTTTGCGGTCGTCATCCGCCCTAGCAAGAGAGGGCGCGAGCGCTGAGAAGGCGAGAGCGAGAAGCAGAACGGCAGTATGGCTGCGGGTTCCCATGCGAATGCTCCTCCTTATTCGAGTGACCGCACGCGGCAGCCAGGGGCCGGCGGTCGGCTGCATTATAGCACCCGCCGGAGACCGAGCGCAACTTGGGCCGTGCCGGCGCCGATATCACGGAAGAAAGGGACTGACCCGGATGGGGAGATGCGGGCGCTCCCGGGCAGCGAGCCGTTTGGGAGCGAGGTGGCTTCCCGGCGTGGGTTCTCGGCACGCCCACGGGCTTACGGAGCGTGTGGAAAGATTCATGCGAATAGGGGGTTGACAAAGGGAAAATAACCTGGTATGATATGGGTGTTGACGCGGGGTGGAGCAGTCTGGTAGCTCGTCGGGCTCATAACCCGGAGGTCGTGGGTTCAAATCCCACCCCCGCTCCCAAGTGAAAAGCCCTGATAGCGGGAACGCTATCGGGGCTTTTTTTGATTCTGGGCCACGATTCGGCCACTGGCGAGGTGAATTCCCGGAAGGGATCCCCGGCTGGGGGCCGAACATCGGGGGCATGAAGACCACACTCTGCATACTCGCGTCCGTGTTGTTGCTGTTTGCCGTCGCCGCCGAGGTGAAGGCGCAGGCCGACGCGCCAGATGCCTTTGTCCAGCAGCGCAAGCAGCTGGCCCACCGGAAGCGCCGCATCATCTTCAACAACGACGGCAACGAGGTCATCTACTTCCCGAAGAACCTGCCGGTGACAGTGGAGAATGTCCTCGCGCGCCGGACGACGCCCCTCCTCGGAACCCACGTGGATACGATCTTCTACTGTCCTATCAGCTCCGGCTTTGGCTACTTCACGCACAACACGAAGGTGGGCAGCGTGCTGGAGCACACGTGGGGCGACCTGGGGATCAACATCACCCGGCCGTTGATCGACCAGGGGACCGATGCCCTCAAGATGATCGTCGATTTCGGGCGCGCGAACGGGATTGAGGTCTTCTTCTCGATGCGCATGAATGACACGCATGACGGCGCGCACACGCCGGAGAAGCCCTACCCGCTCTTCCCGCCGCTGAAGGCGAAACGCCCGGATCTCCTGATGGGCACCATCCAGAACCGCCCCAAACATGGGCAGTGGTCGGCCATGGATTACACCCACCCGGAGGTGCGTGACCTGGCCTTCCGCTTCTTCGAGGAAGTCTGCCAGAACTACGATGTGGACGGCATCGAGCTGGACTTCTGGAGACACCTCGTATACTTCAAGTCCGTGGCCTGGGGCGGCACCGCGAGCGACGCAGAGCGGGAGATGATGACCGACTTGCTGCGCCGCATCCGCCGCATGGCGGATGCCGAGGGGCGCAAGCGGGGCCGGCCCATCCTCATTGCTGTCCGGGTGCCCGACTCCGTCGAGTACTCCCGAATGGTGGGCCTGGATATCGAGCGTTGGCTCGCCGAGGACCTGGTCGATCTGATGGTGGCGACCTGCTACTTCCAGCTCAATCCGTGGGAGTACATCGTCGCGTTGGGGCATAAGTACGGGGTTCCCGTCTACCCGTCGCTGAGCGAGACGCGGGTCCGATCGGAGGGCCGATATCGACGAGGCTCTCAGGAGAGCTATCGCGCGCGAGCCGCCCGGGTATGGCAGAGCGGCGCCGACGGGATCTACCTGTTCAACTTCTTCAACGTCACGGCGCCCATGCTGCGCGAGATCGGCGATCCAAAGCTGCTGGCCAAGCTGGACAAGACGTACTTTGTGAATGTGCGCGACTATTCGCCGGAGCTGTACGTCACGGGCGGGAGCCGCCACCAGAACCTGACGGTGCTCAACCCGAGCCGGCCACTCTCGATGCAGGATGGCCAGCCGGTGACCGTGCCTCTCTATCTGGGCGAGCGGGTGCCGCCGGCGCCGGATGCGGTGCCGCAGGTAAAGCTGTGCCTCCTGATCCCCACCGCGCGTAGCCCGCGGGTGCGGCTGAACGGCACGGCGCTCCCCGAGGGTGAGCTGGTGGATGGCTGGTGGGAATATCGCGTGCCCATCACCGCGATCAAGGAGGGCGCCAACGAGGTGGAGGTCGCGATGGCTTCGCCGCAGGAGGTCGGCGCTGGAGAGCCCGGCTGGGACGTAGTGTGGACCGCGGATGCGAAGCCAACGACACCGTGGGCCACGGACCGAGCCCGGCGCAACACGGCGCTCGAACTGAAGGACGGTGCGTTGCTGATCGCGGACCGGGGGAGCGAGCCGGGAGATTACATGCACTGCGTGTACGCCTGGAACGCCCGCCCGGATCGAGAGAGCGTGGCGGAGTTTGAGGCGAAGGTGATTTCCGGGATCAGCTATGTGATCTTCAGCAACGGCGTGGCGATGGAGCGGCTGCGACTGACGCCCGACGGGATCACCCTCACACACACCGGCCTCAAGCACGCGGTGGACACCACCGACCGCTTCCATACCTACCGCCTGGCCATCCAGGGGAACGACCTCAAGGTATATGTGGACGGAAAACTCGCCCTGGATGCCAGCGGGCGGTTCACGACCGCGGCGCCTGGCGGGCACAACTCCTTCCAGTTCGGAGCGGCCAACAGCCCCGAGCAAGGTGAGGCCCTGTGGCGGTCGGTCCGCTTGCGAACCGGCGCGACCAGCTTGTTCGACGTCGTCATGACTTTCGATTACCCTTAGCCGTGTGGCGATCTCTCCGCGCCCGTCGCCGGTCCCCGGCCCCTCGGCCGGGGACTGGCGTGTACCAGGCATCGACCGCTGACTTGGGCCTTAACAGTTTCGTAACATTGTCTCGCCTGCCTGATGCAACATCGCGGGGAGCTGTCAGTCTAAATAGTAACAGCATGTTTTGGAAAAGGTGATACATGGTTGGTTCGCGTTCCCGCCGCCTTGGTGAGCTGCTTCGCGAGCGGTGCCACCTCTCTGAGGAACAGATACAGGAAGCCGTTGAACTACACCGCAAGAGCGGACAGCGCATTGGACAGGCGCTCGTGTCGCTCCGCTACGTGAGCGAAAAGGATCTGGCCTGGGCGCTCGGCGAACAAGCCGGATTGCCGGTGGTGAACCTGGGCGAGTACCCTCTCGACCCGGACCTCCTGGGGCTCCTCCCGGCGGACCTCGCTCTGCGCTCCCAGCTTCTGCCACTCTCCCGAGAGAACGGCACGCTGACGGTTGCCTGTGCCGATCCCTTCAACCTGCAGGCGCTCGATGATATCCGCCTCCTGGTTGGCTGCCGCCTGCGTCCTGTGGTCGCCCCGGCCGACGAGATCAAGCGCGTCCTGGAGCACTCCTACATGGAGCGCCTCATCCAGGATAGCCGAGACCGCGACGCGGAGGCGGCGTCCGAGGAGATGGATATCGCCGACCTCGAGAAGATGGCCGGCGAGGCGGTAGTCATCCGGCTCGTGAACGTGATCTTTCACCAGGCGGTGCGTGACGGCGCCAGTGATATCCATATCGAGCCGTTCGAGCGCGAGGTGAAGGTGCGCTACCGGATTGATGGCGTGTTGCGAGAGATCTCCTCGCCGCCGCGGCGCCTGCATCCGGCCATCGTATCGCGCATCAAGATCCTGGGCGACATGAACATCGCCGAGCGGCGCCTGCCGCAGGACGGGCGCATCCGCCTGCGCGTGGCCGAGCGGCAGATCGACGTGCGCGTCTCCACAGTGCCTACGCTCTACGGCGAGTCGGTTGTCATGCGCATCCTCGATAAGGAGACGGCGCTTCGCGGCCTCCCCGAACTGGGCATGGATCCGGAGACGCTGGCGCGCTTCCGCCGGCTCATCCGCCGCCCCTATGGGATTATCCTGGTGACCGGACCAACCGGAAGCGGCAAGACGACTAGCCTCTACGCCGCCCTCCAGGAGATTTACTCCCCGGAGAAGAAACTATTAACCATCGAGGATCCAGTGGAGTATCAGCTCCCGGGCGTCAACCAGATCCAGGTGCGCCCCAGCATTGGGCTGACCTTCGCCTCGGGCCTGCGGCATATCGTTCGCCAGGACCCGGATGTCATTATGGTGGGCGAGATCCGCGATGGCGAAACGGCCGAGATCGCGATCCACGCCGCGCTCACGGGCCACCTGGTCCTCAGCACGCTACACACCAACGACGCCGCGGGGGCCGTCGCACGCATGCTGGATATGGGCGCGGAGCCGTACCTCGTGGCCTCATCGCTCATCGGAAGCGTGGCCCAACGCCTGGTGCGCTTGAATTGCCCCGTCTGCAAGCGTCCGGATGAGCCCGACCCGGATGCCATCCGAGAAGTTGGGCTCACCGCGGAGGATCGGGCGCGCGCGACCTTTACGCGGGGCGCCAAGTGCGAGGAGTGCGGCTTCACCGGCTACCGCGGGCGCGCCGGTGTCTTCGAGCTGCTAACAGTCGATGATGAGGTGCGCCGCATGATCACGCAGCGTACTTCGGCAGTGGAGATCAAGCGGTATGCCCTGGCGAACCAGGGGATGAGGACGCTCATCGCCGATGGCCGCGATAAGGTGGTGAGAGGGCTCACCACGATCGACGAGGTGCTCCGTGTCTGCCAGCGCGACGAGCTGTGAGCGGGGGATGCCGCTTCGGCTCAATGAGCGTGCTTGTTCCGGGAGCCACGCGCTAAGATTGGCAAGATGGTAGGATATCGCTACATCGCCGTTGATCACGCCGGCCGGGAGGTGCGCGGCCAGATCGAGGCCCGGGATGCCTCGGAGGCGCTCTCGCGTGTCCGCGAACTGGGGCACCTCCCCGTGGAGGTTCAGGCGGTCGCACGCAAGGGTGCTGCGGGGAGCCGGAGTGCCGGCGCTCCAGCGAAGCCGGGTCGGATCTCCCGAAGCGAGGTGACGGCTTTCACCCGCCAGCTTTCCGACCTAACAGGCGCGGGCCTTCCCATTGATCGGGCGCTCAGTGTTCTGATCGAGCAGAGTGACAACGCGGCGCTCGCGAGCGTGCTGGGGGATGTGCAACGGGAGATCCGGAGTGGTCGCTCGCTTTCTGAGGCGCTGGCGGCCTACCCGCGCTATTTCTCCCCGATGTACACGAACATGCTCCGCGCGGGCGAGGTGAGCGGGCAGCTGCCGGAGGTGGCGACACGGCTGGCGGAGTTCTTGGAGAGGGAGCAGGAGCGGCGCAGCCAGATCGTCTCCGCCATGGTCTATCCCTCGCTTCTCCTCGGCGTGGCGGTGCTCTCCGTAGTCTTCCTCCTCGCCTTCGTCGTGCCGCGGCTGAGCGGTGTTTTTGAGGACCTGGGGGCGGATATGCCGCTTCCGACGGTGGTGCTGCTAGCAACCACCGGCCTGATCGCGCGCTACTGGTGGATTCTGTTGGGCGGGATCGCCGGGGTGTGGGTCTTCGGCAAGGGATTCGCGGCGACGGAGGCCGGCCGCCGGCAGATCGACGCGCTTGCGCTGCGCTTGCCGGTGGCGGGCCGTATTACCTCGCGCGTGGTGATCAGCCGTTTCGCGCGCGCGTTGGGAACGCTTCTGGGCGGTGGGGTGCCCATCCTCGACGCGCTCCAGATTGCCGGGCAGGCGACATCCAACCGGGTCATCCTCGATGCCGTGACTAAGGTGGGCGACCTGGTGCGCCAGGGTCGGCCCGTGGCCGATGCCATGGAGGAAGCGGGGCATTTCCCGCCGGTTCTGCGACACATGGTGGCCGTAGGAGAGGAGACGGGCGATCTGCCGCGGATGCTCCTGCGCGTGGCGGAGAGCCTTGACTTTGAAGTGGATGCCGGCATGAGGCGCTTGACGACGGCGCTGGAGCCGGGAATTGTGCTCGTCACGGGTGGATTTGTTGCCTTTGTCGTGCTTTCCATCTTGCTGCCGATCTTTCAGGCGAACTCGGCGGTGAGGTGATCGGGGAGCAGCCGCTCATAGGGAGAGAGCCGTTTGCGGGGCCGGGAGTTGTTCTGAACCCGCCTGCTGCAAGCGCACGGGACAGGCCATTGTAGAAAGGGGACTCATGCTTCAGCAAAGAACGCGGCGGGTTGCATCCGCTGGTTTCACCCTGATCGAGTTGCTGGTGGTGATGGTGATCCTTGCCGTCTTGGCGGCAGCCGTAATCCCGCGTGTGGTGGGACGCACGGAGGATGCCAAGCGCGCGCGCGCCGTCGCGGATATCGAGAGCCTGGGCACTGCCCTGGATATGTACCATGCGGATAACGGCGAGTATCCGACGACTGAGCAGGGGTTGATGGCCCTGCGCCAGGCCCCCACTTCCGAGCCCGTGCCCAAGGGCTGGAACGGGCCCTACCTGAAGAAGGCGATTCCCCTCGACCCGTGGGGCAACGAGTTTGTCTATACGTCGCCGGGTGAGCACAACCCCGAATCGTACGACCTGGTCTCCTATGGCGCGGATGGGCAGCCAGGGGGAGAGGGCCGCGATGCGGATATTGGAAACTGGGAGGAAGAGGAGTACTAGACCAGCCGGCTTCACGGTGATCGAGCTCTGCGTCGTTCTGACGCTGCTCGCCATCGCCGCATCCGCCGTGCTCCCGGCCTATCCGCAGTATGTGCGCAGCCAGCGCCTCAAAGCCACGGCGTCGCAGTTGGCATCCGCTATCCGCTACGCCTCGGAGTGGAGCGCGCTTCACGAGTGGCCGGTTCTCCTCAGCTATGATGAGGGCCGCCACCTCTTCACGCTCGCTGCGGAGGAGACGGATCCTACCGAGGAGCTGCTGGCCAGACCGGTTCCTGCCGACGGTGAGCAGAAGGAGGAGGAGATCCCTGAATTGGATAGCGCTTGGCACCTCCTCCGGCTGCCCGTGGAGGTAACCCTCGAAGGGCACGAGGTAGGCGAAGCTGGCTCGGGGGGGCCCCCGGAATTACGCTTCCTGCCGGATGGGCGATGCGACGATGCCCTCTTCGTTCTGGGCGCGGGCGACCTGCGGCGGAGCGTTCGCGTGGATGGCCGTCGTGGCCGCGTCGTGGTCGAGGACGGGGATGCGCTGGCGAATGCGCCGGAGGAGCGCGCCGATGCGCGGTGAGCGTGGTTTCACCCTGATCGAGATGATCGTGGCGACCCTGGTTCTCGCCATGGGGATCGCCGGGGCGCTGGCCACCTTCGGCGCGATCAGCCGCGCGTCGGGCATGGCAGCCGAGTATGACCAGGCGGCGCTTCTGGCGGAGCGCCGCCTGGCCGAGATCGCGGTGCTGGGTGTTTCCGAGCTCACGGAAGAGTCGGGCGACTTTGGAGACGAGGCTCCCGGGTGGCAATGGGAGCAAGAGCTTCTCGAGACTGAGATCGAGGGAGTGATCGAGCTCCGGGTCACGGTTCGCTGGGAGAGTGGTAACCGGCGCCGCGAGTTCCAGGTTTCCACCTACGTGCCCGAGGAGGGAGCGGAGCAGAGTTGAGCGCCTCGGAGCGTGGCATACGAGTCTCCTGGCGCGCTAGGGCAAGTTGCGCGGGCAAGGGGAGTGCGAGAACCCTCCATCCCGCGCCTCGCCAGGGGCGCTCTGAGGGCTACACGCTCGTGGAGCTGCTGGTTTCGCTCGTGATTCTGGGCACTTTGGTGGGCGGGTTGGGCCTGGCGCTGAGCACGGGCCTGGATGCAGATGAGCGAGCAAGGCGGGAAGGCGAGCGCGCGCAGGAGATCCGCCTCATCATCAACGCGCTGCGCGCCGATATCCAGCACGCTGCGCTGACGCCGGGATCCGAACGCTCATGGCTGATTGGCAGCGACGAGAGTGACGGGGATCGCGATACGGACACGCTGCGGCTGACGACGCGCAGTCGCCGGATATCACTGGGCCGGCTGGAGCTGCTGGAGTCGTCGTCCCCGGCGTGGGAGGAAACACGCGACGCGGATTGGTCCGCGGTCACCTACTCGCTGGCGCCCTTGGATACGGGGGAGGGGCTGGGGTTATTCCGGCGGGAACAGACCCCGCCTGGGATCGATCCCCTGGAGGAGCTGGGCGAGGAAGAGCTTCTTTCAGACGCGGTGACCGGCTTCAACGTGCGCTTTTTCGATGGCGAGGCATGGGCGGACGCGTGGGATACGACGGAGGAGGGCAGTGGCGTTCTGCCGCGGGTGATCGAGGTGACCCTCGATCTTTTCGGGGGGGATGGCGAGGAGAACGGGGTTTCGGTGACCGCAGCGTTCCCGATCCGGGCTCTGCCCCCTGTCGAGGCGACGGAAACCGATGAAGATGCCACCAGCCTCCCTTAGAACGACGCGCGACGCGCGGCCTGTGCGATTCCATACCGGACCAGTGCTGGGAGAGGCGCGGGGCTCGGCGCTGGTAATGGCGCTGATTCTCCTGGTCCTCCTCGTGACGCTCGCGACGGCCGCCGCGACCACGGTGCGGCTGAGAGTGCGCGCGGCGCGCGCCAACGCGGCCGAGGTGCAGTGCACCTATCTGGCGCAGGCGGGGATCCACCTCGCGGAGGCGGTCCTCCGGCGGGATGATACCAGCGTGGACTCCCTCGAGGAAGAGTGGGCGACGCTGGGTGATCACGGGGCGGAGGCGTTCCCTCTCGGGACAGGGTGGTTCCGGGTGGAGATCATCGACGCAGCGTCTCGGGTGAATATCAACGCGGCGACCAAGGAGATGCTGATGCATCTCCCGGGGGTGGATGACGCCCTCTCCGACGCGATCCTGGACTGGCGCGAGTCGGGAGAGACCCCGCGTCCGGCGGGGGCCAAGGCGGATTACTACCAGGCGTTGCCCGAGCCCTACCTGCCTCGGGAAGGCCCGTTCGAGACGGTGGGCGAGCTGCTGTTGGTGCGCGATGTGACGCCAGCGCTCCTCTACGGCCCGCCCCAAGAGACGGGGATGGGAGAGCCGCCATCTGACGACCGGCCGCTGAGCGAGAAGGTAACCGTACTTTCGCAAGAGCGAAATGTCAACGCCGAGGGGGAGGCGCGCGTCAATATAAACGAGGCGACGCCAGAGGAACTCATGGGAATCGGCGACCAGGTGCTCGGGCAGGCGCAGGCAGCAGCCATCCTGCAGTATCGCCAGCAGCGAGGCACGTTCTCCTCTCTCGGCGAGCTGTTCTCGGTGCCTGGGATCAGCACGGATGATGTGCGGGCGATTGTGGATCATGTGACGGTGACGTCATCGACCATGCTGCCAGGCCGGGTGAACGTGAATACGGCGAGTGAAGAGCTTCTGGCGATGGTTCCGGGGCTGACGCCCGAGACGGCCGCCGCCATCATTCAGGCGCGCGACGGCGATCATGGCCCATTCGAGAGCATCGGCGAGCTGTTGGAGCCAGATCTCCTCGACACGGAGGCCTTCAGCGAGGCGGTCGATCATCTTTGCACGCGGTCGGCAGCCTTCCTGGTGCGCGCGATGGGGCGCGTTCGGGAGAGCCGCCGCGTAGTCGCCATCGAGGCGCTGGTGGAGCGCACCGGCGAGAGTACACGCATCGTGAGATGGATGCAGGTAGAGCGTGCCCCAGGGTGGATTGCCTGGGGATGGCCGCGGCGAACCGCGGATCCAGAGACAGGTGGAGAGATAGCGTGGTAAGAGTGACCCGATGGGTGGGCGTAGATATCGGCACGGCGTGCGTGAAGGCGGTCGTCCTTCAGCGCCGCGGCGGCAAGCTGGAGGTGACGGGCGCCGCGAAAGCGGATCTGCCAGTGAGTGATAACCCGACGACGCCTCCCGAGCCCGCGGTACTGGCCGGCGCGCTACGCTCCGCGTTGGGCGCGGCCGTGGCGCGTGCGAGCGATGCAGCCGTGGCGCTCTCGTCCTACCACTTCTCGGCGCGTGTCATTCGCATGTCCGGGGCTCCTTCGGATGCCCTGGCGCGTGCCGCTCTCCTGGAGGGGACACGCGACATCCCTTTCCCGGCGGATGAGCTGGCCGGAGGCGTGCATCTACAGGCGGGGCGAGATGAGGGTGAGAGTCTGGCGCTCGTCGCCGCGGCCCGATCGAGTCTGGTGGGTGCCTATCGGAAAGGGCTGGAGGCCGCCGGCGTGCGCGCCAATCATCTGGGCGCCAGCTCTTTTGCGGCGGTGGCCGCGACGAGCGATCCGGGTGGCGGGCCCTGGGTACTCGTGGATATCGGGGCTTCTACAACTACTATCTGCTACTGCGCCGAAGGCGCGATCCAGGCAAGCCGCTCGGTACTGCTGGGAGGAAACGACCTGACGCAGGCGCTGGCGGCGGAGCTGGAATGCACCCCGGACGCCGCTGAGGAGAGCAAACGCTCGCACGGCCTGGAGCGCATGCCACACCCCGGCGCCTCCGAGAAGGGGAGCGAGTGGGTTCGCCAGCTCGCCGGAGAGATTAGTCTGCTCCTTTCCGCCGTCGCGGTTCAGGGACTGCCTCCCGCGAGCGAGGTCCGCCTCATGGGAGGGGGCAGTCTGGTGGCTGGATTGGCGCCGCGCCTGGGCCAACTCTTGGGGATGCCCGCCGGCGCCCTTGAACTCCCTGCGCTCGCGACGGTAGCGCGGGCCGACGCGGCGCAGTATGCTGGGGCCTATGGCATGGCGTTACTCGCCGCGGGGGCCGCACAGACTGCGGATCTCTTGGCCGAGGAGGTGCGGCGCGCGCAGCACTTGCGCCAGCGACGGCGCAACGCCTGGATGGGGGCCGCCGTGGCCCTCGTGGTGCTGATCGGGGGGTGCGCGGCGGCTCACCAGCGGTGGCGTGACCATCTCGACCTCCAGCGGGCACGGGCAGCCGCGGCGCGCGAGCTGGCGACAGAGCGCTCCCGGGCAAAGAAGTTGGATGCCAGGTACCAGGAGCTAACGGCGCAAGCAGAATCACTGCGCCGGGCTCTGCGCCCGAATCCACCGTGGGTGGATGTGATGGACGCGCTGGCGATGGCAGCGCCGCAGGGCGTCTGGGTGACGGGAATCGAACTGGAGCGAGGCCGACCGCTCGTCATCCGGGGCACTGCGCTTGAGGCAGCCGGAGCAGCACAGTTTACCAACGCGCTCATGGAGTCCCCGCTGCTGGAGCAGGTCCAGCTCAGCTTTGCGAATGGGGCTCAGGTGGGCGGACGGCAGGTGACGCACTTTGGGATCAGCGCCGTGGTGCGCGGCAATACCGCCGAGCGCCGTGTCATTGCGAAAGCGTCTACCGCGCGGAAGCGACCGGCCTCCGCGAAGAGGGCTGCGGAGGAGGAAGAGGAATGAAGCTCTCACGACGCGAGATCGCGATGGTGGCGCTGTGCGTGGTGGTGGTGGCCTTCATCGGGGTGCCCTCGCTGAAGCAGATGCAGCCCGTCGAAAGTCGCACTCCCGAGGCGCTCGCCGCGGATGCTGGGCGCGTGCGCGCGCGCTGCGCTGCCTTGGAGCAGGAGATCGCCAGTCTGGAGAAGGAGGTGCGCTCGCTCTCGTGGAGCGAAGAGCCCAGCCGCCTGCCGACACGTATTCTAACCGAGTTGGATCTCGTCGCGGAGAAGGCGGGGGTGACGCTGGCGACGCTTCGGCCTGGCCGCCCGGTGGCCGTGGCCAGTGGGAGCAAGCTCCCCTTCACGGTGCAGGTGCGGGCGCCCTTTCCAAAAGCGATCCGGTTTCTGAGGCGCCTCCAGCAAACCCAGGATCGCGTGGCGCTAGAGCGCCTGCAGGTGGTGTCTACGGATGCGAGCACGGACATAGTCAGTCTGGAATTGAGGCTTGCCGTGTACTCCAGCGTGCCACCCGAGTCGAAGTGAGGACGTGTTTGAGGTAGGTATGCCAGAGCAACGGAGATGGGTGATGTGGGTGGTCTTGGGGCTCGCCGGAGCAGGTGCGAGTGCCCTGGCTCTTACAACGCCCCAGGATGAGACCCGGTTCGTGAGCGTTCGCCCTCCGGCGAAGCGGTCGGTGAGCAAAGCCAGCCAGGCGACGGCGGCTCCCAGTGGAGGCAAGGCGTTGCTGGCGCCCTCCGCCTCAGGGAGCGAGACGACAAAGGCCGCTTCGTCCAACGGTGGCGGCCCGGAGGCTTCGGGGAAGAGCCAGGCAGCAACCGCCGTAAAGAGCGGTGCGGCGGAGGAACGTAACCTCTTCCGCCCGCTGGTCGTTGCCAAGTCAGGGCGCGCTTCCGATTCGCTCTCTTTGCCACCCGCCGGCCTGGATGGCCTTCTTCCGTTGCCCGCAGGCAACCCTGCCGAAGGAGGGCGCCAGCAACGCTCCTACTGGCAGTATGTCGGCACGGTTCGTCTGGATGGCGTCAGCTACGCGCTGGTAGAGGAGCAGAAATCAAAGGAGGGCCACTACCTGAAGCGTGGCGATCTCTTCCGTGGCGGGCGTGTGGAAGTGCTGAATCCCGATTACCTGGTCATTTCGGTGGATGGCAAGCGCCACACGTTGTACAAATCCTCGGGCATGGAGGAGACGTCCACGAAGGGGAGCGCCGCAGTGCGCCAGGCATCCGCTTCTTCGGCGCCTGTGGCCCAAGGCCAGCAAACGGCGGCGCCGGAGGCGCACAGCCACCGACGGCTCCCGCGCCCCAGGGCGCGCAGCCGGGCGCTCCGGGAAGTCCGCCCGCGAGTCCTCCAGGCGCTCCCACCCCTCCGGGCTCGACGCCCACTCCCGTCATGACAACGATGGCGCCCGGCGCCGTGGCCTCGGGGACGAGCCAGAATATGGTGGACGCGAATGCGGAACGCGCCGCCCGCCGCGAACGTTATTTGAGGTGGCGTCGTGGAGAGGGGACCGCCACGCTCCCCAGCTCTACTCCGGTTGAGAGGCAGACCCAATGATGCACAGGAGAACCGATGTGATGCCCTTACCCTCGCGCCAAAGATGGCTCCTGCGGCCGGGATCTCTGGTCCTCTGCCTGGCGCTGGCGGTTCTTGCCCCGGCTGGAACCGAGGAGCAGGCGCCGCCTGCCCCGGCTCCCAAGCCGGCAGAGACAGCTCCTGCCCAGCCAGCCCCCTCGGGCGAGAAGCAGGCGGAGGCCGCGCCCACCGCTCCCTCCTCGGCGCAACCAGCTCCATCCGCGCCCGCGCAGCCCGCGAGTGCGGCCCCCGCGCCTGCAACTCCGCAGGGAACGGAGACCGCGGTGCCTGCGCAGCCTTCGGGCCTGCCACCCGCTCCGGCACCAGCCACTCCGGCCCCATCGGCGGCTTCACCAGCGTCAGGATCATCCACGGCTCCGCCCAGGATCCCGTTCCCAACCTCCGCGCCAAGCGGCACGGAGTGGCAGGGAACCCCGGCGGTGCCGGCGTGGAGTTCCTTTATCGCCGGCAAAAAGGCAAAACTGAACATCGATTTCCGCGGCGCGGAGATCGATAATGTGTTGAAGTTCTTCAGCATGGCGGCTGGAGTCACGATCAGCAAGGATCCGGCGCTCAAGGGGCCGGTGACGATCGTGAATGCGAAGCAGCTTTCGTTGGATGAGGCGTTCCGCGTCCTGGACGCTGTGCTCAACTCCAAGGGCTATCGGCTGTTGAAGGAAGGCCCGCTTCTGCGCATAGCGGCCGCGGCGCCGCAGGCGCCTCCCGTACAGTGGCCTTCACCTGGCGGTTTTGGCCGCGCCGAGGGCCCGGAAGAGCGCCCCAACGAGATCCGTGTCTTCGAACTGCAGCACGCCGATGCCCAGCAGGTGGCCCGCGTCATCAACGACCTCTTCCCCAACCGGGGCGGCCTCGCGGCGATGGCGCGCGCGCGCCGCACCCGGAGAGATGGCCAGCAGGCGGGCATGCCCATGGTGCCGACCGGACCGGAGGTGCGCGCGAGCGCGGATGACTACACCAACTCCGTCGTGGTGAACGCCAATCCGGAGTACATCTCGAAGGTGGAAGTGCTGATCCGCAACCTCGACAAAGAGGTGACCAGCACCATGCAGACGCGCGTCTTCCCGCTGGAGTACGCGAGCGCCACCGAGATGGCCGATGTGATCTCCAGCGTTCTCCTGTCAACGGCGCCCGGGCAGCGCACCGCCGCGTCGCAGAGCCTGCCGTTTGAACAGCGGATCCGCGGCGGTGGTGGCCGGACGGCGTTCTATGCCGTGCGCGCCCAGGTGGTGCCGAATGAGCGCACGAACTCGCTCATCGTCACAGCAACCCCATCGAATCTCGCCATCGCGGAGATGGTGATCCAGGAGCTGGATAAGCCGGTGGAGTTCGAGTCGACCACCTACGTGCTGCCTCTCGCCAACGCTCAGGCCATGGATGTCGCGTATCTCCTGGACCAGGCTCTCCGCACCGGCGGGACCTCCTCCAGCTACTACTCGCAGCAACGCTACCGTGGCACCACACAGCGGCGCACCACCACCTACCGTCCGCAGAGCTACCAGCGCCGCTCCGCGGCGAGCGATGCGCCGGCAAGGAGCCGCGCTCAGGCAAGTCTGGATGAGGTGCGATTGCCGGATGCGCTCGATGAGGAAGCGTTGTCGGAGGAGGGTTTGGACGGCGCGGATCCTGCTTCCTCGCGCCAGTTCCCAGGGTGGCGCGGTGGCGCGGGCTCTTCAGGCGCCACTGTGCGCGTGGGGCGAGCCGGAAGCGGCCAGATCGTCAACCTGCTTGACCTGGCGGGCCAGGCGAACGTCGTCGCCGATCCGAACACCAACAGCCTGATCATCACCACGACCCCGGAAAACTACGACGCCATCAAAGAGATCGTCAAGCAACTCGACACCGTACCAGAGCAGGTGTTGATCGAGGCGCTGGTCGTGGAAGCCGCGCTCGATAGCACCAGCAAGCTCGGCATGGAGTGGTCCTGGATGCAGGAGAACGTGGCGGGCGCTTCGGTGGGAGCCAACGTCAAGATGCTCCCGCAAGACCTGGCACAGGAACGGACCAACTTCAAGTTCTCTGTGATCGGGCCCTCGTTGCAGACGGTGCTGACGGCGCTATCGACGGACAAGCGCTTCAATGTGCTTTCGACGCCGCGCATCTTCACGGCCAACAACCGGCAGGCGCAGATCAATATCAGCCAGCGGGTGCCCTACATCATGAGCACTCGCGAAACGGATGCCGGAACTGTCACCTACAACTATGGCTACCTGGATGTTGGCCTCGTGCTCGACGTGACTCCGCACATCACGCAAAACGGCATGGTGAACATCGAGGTGACCCAGGAGGCCAACGAGCTGCAGGGCTTCACCAGCTACCAGGCGCCGCTGATCAGCCAACGCTCCGCTACCACCACCATCACGGTGCGTGATGGCGAGACGGTGGTTCTGGGCGGCATGATCCGCGAACAGACAGACCGCACGGTAAACAAGACGCCGATTTTGGGCGATCTCCCGATCCTCGGCGGGCTGTTCCGGTCGCGCGGCGTCACCAAGGGGAAGACGGAGCTGATGATCTTCCTGACGCCGCGCGTGGTGCGCGACGTGGAACAGGCGGCCGCCCTGTCGCGAGACCAGCAGCGGCAGGTGAAAATCGTGCTGCCATCCAGCGCTGTGCCGCCCACCGATGCGGTGGCTCCGAATGGAGTTCAGCCGGCGGCCGCCGTGCCGCCCACTGACGCGGTGGCTCCGAATGGGGCACAACCGGCACCCGTACCACCCTCCAACACAGCGTCTCCGAATGCGGTTCAGTCGGCACCCGAGCCGGCGAAGCCGTAGCCCACGGATAGACTGGCCCCCCTTCCGGCGCGGAAGGGGGGCCAGATCGCCACTGCACTCGCGTCCCTCATGCGTTCCCCGTGCCCTGGGGCGCGCCTGGTCCTGGCGTGCCCGACGACCAGAGGCCCTTCACCCAGAGCTACTGATACAAGAGGGGCTGCTCGTCCAGCATCTCGCCAGGTGGCGCCTGAACGCGCCGGTGCTACCTCGACAGACCGCATTCGGCCAGGAGTGCCTTCGGGGAGTGGCGGTATGTGGCGTGATCCGCGGCGCCCTGGGCGAGGGCTTCCAGGGTGGAGGCCAACGAAGCGTTCACGGGCGCCCGCATCCCCTGTTCGCTCGCCACGCGAGCGACCGCGCCATTCAGGAAGCGGACCTCCGACTGACCCTTTCCCCGGGCCAGATCCAGGGCGAGGGAGGGGGGTTTGCTTCCCCGGCCTCCCGCCGCGCGGCCGGCGACCAGCCTGCGCGCCAAGGGCGCTGGCAAGCCCATCGCGAAGGCGAGGCGGCGCACTGGATAGCCAGGAAGATCCACCGGGCGAAGATGAAGGCGGCGCATCACCCGACGCGCCTCCAGGAAGGCGGCGCGCTCCATGCGGAAGAGGGCCGGATGGAGAAGCACTTCCGCCGGCGTCACGTCCAGGATGGCGCATGAGGCGTTGGCGAGTAGGTTGAGGAGGAGCTTGGACCACTTCATCGCTCGCCAGTCCGGATAGGCCTGGGCCCGGATGTCGGACGTGGTGAATAGATCTACGAGGGATCTCAGGCGTTTTCCCGAGGGGTGCGCCTCCGCGAGGGCGATCCCACCGGACCGCGTGTGTTGCGCCACCCTGCCAGGTTCTGGGAGACTCACATTGAGGGTGAAGGAGCCGGCCACCACGCGCTCGGATCCGAGCACGTCAATCGCCGCTTCCTCGCTGCCGATCCCATTCTGGAGCGTGAGCACGGGGGTCTCGGCCCTGCAAGCCTGCGCGATGTCGCGGATCACCTCCGGCAGGTCGTATGCTTTGACTGCGGCAATGATCAGATCGGGAGGCGCCTCATCGACCCGCATCTGTGCGAGAGAGGTGATGACTCTCGGTCGGGCATAGATAATTCGCCCGTCCGGCTCCTCAATCGCCAGGCCGTGAGCTCGGATTTCCGCGGCCGCCTCCGCGCGCGAGAGCAACAGCACATCATGGCTGGCGGCCGAGAGCCGGCCGCTGATAAGACACCCAACCGCACCTGCACCATAGCATAGGATCTTCACGCCTCAAGATTCTGCCTGCAGGCGCTGGGATCCTGGCGCGCGTGTCGGCCCATTCCGCAGGATACAACCGGCAGGCCGGCGCGCCTGCCCTGAACTGATTCTGCCCTGCGAAGCCTCTTCGCGACCGGCAGGAATCGCCTGGCCCGGACAGAAGCAGGAAGGGGAGAGCGGGTGAGTTCCCCGCGCACGCTGCTCTCCAGAGGACAGGGGTTGCAGGCGTCGCACGTGGCGCTTGCAGGTCACCTCTGCCTGGAGGGTCGGATGCTGCCGATCGATGGAATGGTCCCCGTGCTGATCACGCCTTTTGGGGGGGACGAAGCGGTTCGGGTGGAGGATACCGAGCGGCAGGTCGAGGTGGCGGTCCGGTCCGGTGTGAGCGCCATCTGCCTGCCGGCCTACGGCGGAGAGTCTCACAAGCTGGCGGAAGCAGAGCGGATGGACCTCATCCGGACTGCCGTGAATAGCGCGCGCGGGCGCATTCCGGTGATCGCGCATTGCAGCCATGCCTCCGTCCGGCTGGCAGGCGAGTTGGCCCGGCGCAGCGCGGATCTCGGGGTGGAAGCGATCGCGGTGGCACTACCACGCTCGCTATCACTCACCGAGGATGACCATATCCGCTACTGCGCCAGAGCCGGGAAGGCAACAAACCTGCCACTGCTGGTGCTCGACTACAACCCTGGCGGGCCAACCGTTGGCCTCTCCTTTGTGCGTCGTCTGCTCGCCGAGTGCCCGACGTTCGGTTTCCTGGTGATTGAGGAGCCGCTCATGGCCGCGAAGGTAGGGGCGATCCGCGATGCGACCGGCGGTCAGGTGGGCGTCCTGGAAGGGTGGGGAGGCACCCATCTGATGGAGCTGGCCGCCGCGGGGATCTGCGGCGTGATGCCCGGTTTGGGCACGGCAGACCTGATGGAGCGGATCTGGCGCCTGCGCCGCGCCGGAAGCGTGACGGAGGCGTATAGCCTCTTTACCGGGGTGCTCCCGTTACTCCTCTTCTGCCAGCAAAATCCGGAGATCCGACACTACGCCGAGCGCCGGCTGCTGTTGCGCCGCGGGGTGATCACCTCCGAGACGATCCGCGAGCCCACCGTGGCGCTCGACCGCCACAGCCAGGCCTACGGAGACGAGGTGATCGCGCTCTTCCTGCGCACGCTGGAGCGCGCCGGTCTGCCTCGCCGCCCGCTAGAGTGAGAGAGGCCCGGCCAGTGCGGATCACCGGGGTGACGCCGGCGCATGTGATGACGCGCGGCCACAGGTAGCGGCGCGCGAACAGAGCGCTGGGCCCACGCCCGGCGCGTGTCTGAATTGAGATGAGGAGCGAGGGTATGGTCCGCACTGGGGTGATCGGGATCGGTGGGTTTGGACGCACGCATGTGAGCGCATTGCGGCGCATGGAGGCGGAGGGCTTGGCGACCCTGGCGGCAGCGGCGCAGCCTCGTCTGCCCGGCATGGAGCAGGAGATCGAGGCACTGCGTGCGGCGGGCGTGCCTGTCTATGAAGACTGGCAGGAGATGCTGGCGCGCGAGGGGCTGGAGGCCGTCACCATCGCCACGCCGGTGCCGCTGCACTTCGCCATGTGCGCGGGCGCGTTGGCAGCGGGCGCGCACGTCTTGCTCGAAAAGCCACCCCTTCCCTCGGTAGAGAAGCTGGATCAACTCGTCGCGCAGGCGACTGCTGCGGGTCGGATCTGCGCTGTCGACTTTCAGATGCTCTCGGGGGAGACGACGCGCGACCTGAAGGCGCTGATCACCTCGGGCGCGATAGGCCGGGTGCGCCGAGTGACCGGCATCGGCCTATGGAAGCGCCTAGACGCCTACTACCAGTCTTCGCGCTGGCACGGGCAACTCCGGCAGGGCGACGAGTGGGCATTGGGCGGTCCAGTGGCCAACGCGATGGGGCATGTCCTCAACCAGTGCCTCTACTTCGCGAGGGCCACGCCTGGCTTTGCCCAACCGGAGCGGATCGAGGCGGAGCTGTATCGAGCCCACCCCGGCATCGAGAATGAGGACACGGCTGCCGTGCGCGTGCATACCGACGCCGGTGCTGTCTGCTGCTTCTACCCCACCTTCTGCGTTGCCAAGCAACGCCAGCCCTGGATCGAGCTGGATGCCGAAAACGCGCGCGTGAAGTGGGACTACGACCACGCCCTGGAGATCCGGTGGTCGGATGGGCGCGAGGAGCGGCGCGAGTACTCCCCGGAGGGGCGCATCGAGCACACGAAGATGTTCCGCAACTTCTTCCACACCATTCGGGGGGAAGAGACGCTTCTTTGCTCCCTGGCCGATACGCGGGCCTTTACGGCGGCGGCCACAGGCGCCTACGCGGCCGGCTCGCCGGTGCGCGACGTGGATCCCGCCTACATCGAGCGTGTGCCGGACGGCGACTCGGTGGCCACCCTGATCCGCGGAGTGGCCGACGACATCCTTCGTGCCGCAGAAGCAGGGGCCCTCTTCACGGAAGCGGGCGCGCCCTGGGCCAAGGTGTAGTGGCAACGCCCGCTGATGCGTTCTTAGGCCGGAGACCTCCCGATGGAGGTCTCCGGCCGATTCAATGGCGCTGTTCAGCGCGCTTCGCCCACCTCGGCGGGGATGAGTGCAAGGTAGTCGAGGTTCACTCCCTGGCCATCGGTGTTGGTGAGCGTGATCGTGCACTCTCCCGCCTTCACATTGAAGATCAGCGGCTTGCCATCGCCCAAGCGCGCGGGGGCGTACGCCCAATCCACCGCCAGATCGCCAAATCCGCCGGTGGCCGGGAGGGTGAGGGCAAGGGGGCCGGCCGGCTCAGCGCCCTCGATGCGCAATTCACGGGTGGCAGGCTGCGGGCAGGAGTAGCGCAGTGCCAGGAAGTAGCGCCCGGCGCGAGGGACCGAGAGCTTCCACGCGATCCGGTGCCCGGCATCGTCCCAGTGCGAGAACGCTTTGCCAACGACCCCGGCCTTATCTGTCCGGATCTGCACCTGGCCACCCTCCTGCTGGAAAAACGCCTCGGCCTGGACGACGGGTACGCCTTCGAGCGGCCTGCGCTGCATTGGCAGGCGCACCTCAGTGGCGATATCTGTGCCAGCGACGGTCGCGCGTATCTCCGCCACGGAACCGGAAGCGCCAGTGAGGAACGCTCGGGCGAGCGCGAGCGCGGTCGGTTCCGCGGCGCTGAGCGCCCGGATGGTAAAGGCGACCCGCCCGATCTTGCCGGGCGCCACGTCCACCGTGGTCTCGGCAGGGGAGAGGGTAACGCCCCTTGCCTCCAGGCGCAGAGTGCCACGCACGCCCTCATTAGCGGAGGCGATGATGAGCGCCTCGCCCTGCGCCTCGCCCTGGGGCGGGAGACCATCGGGCGGTAGGATAAGCGAGAGAGTGGGAGAGGTGGCGACAGGAAGCTGGCTCAACCCCGGGATCTGGGTGTAGCCCTGCGCCATGCCAGCGACATCGAGACGGTAGATCGGATCCTGAAGCAGGCAGATGCGACGGTCCGTAGCAGGAATCGTGGTGGTGTAAATCCGCATCTCCCCAGGAAGCGAGGTGATCACCTCCTCGCGCCAGTCTCCCAGGATATCCGCGATGGCGATGACCGAGCCCTCGATCCGTGGGGCATGCTCGCCCCCGTTGTAGTCGCGGATGCGCCCGCCCGTCACGATCTCGCGCTGGAGGTCGGCATCCCAGTAGGCCGCGCGCGGTGCGAGGCCCCCCAGGTCACGCGTATCGATGACCTCTCCCTTCGCGTTGTAGAGCCAGCGCTTCTCCTTGAAATCTGCTTCGCCTTGGTAGCTCTCCACGCCGGGGTAGCGAGGATCAATGTCGGCGCACAGCCCAGACCCGTGAATGTGGGTCGAAGGCTCCTGAAGGCCCCAGAGGATCTTGCCGGTCTTTGCATCCACCATGCAGATGGAGTTCTTCGGGTTGCGGGTTTCGATGCCGTACTGGATCTCCAGGCCCGGGCGCTCGGGATCCAGGTCGCCCACGGTGAGGTTATCGGGGTGGCCCAGTCCGGTGGACCAGAGCCCGGTACCGTCATCATCGAGGACCGCGGAGCCAAGGATCACCTCGTCGCGGCCATCGCCATCCACATCAGCAGCGCGGAGGATATGCGCGCCCTGGCCGCGATAGCGCGCGCCACTCTCGCGGTCATTCCAGCTCCACAGCTCGTGCAGCTTGCCGCCGCGATACTCATAGGCGACCACTTTGATCGTGTTGTAGGTGCCGCGCTCCACGATGAGGCATGGTGTTTTGCCATCCAGATAGGCGACTCCGAGCTGGTTGCGGCTCGCGTAATTGTAGTTCGGGAAGCCCTCGCGCGAGGGCCACTCGACCCGGGTTCGCTCCTTACCCGTCCGCCCATCCAGAATGGAGAGGTACTCCGGGCCGCTGGTGACGCGCCCGTCCGGATCACGCGGGTCGCCCTCGCCGGTCTTGACTGCGACTTCGGCCCGACCATCGCCATCGAAGTCGAAAACGACATAGGGAGAGTACCAGATGCCGCACTCAATCGCCCACCCGAGGTCATAGCGCCACAGGAAGGTGCCATCGCTGCGGTAGGCTTCGAGCTTGTAGGTGTCCGTGCTCCGCTTCCAGTACTTCTCGTAGGGATCGACGTTGGTATTCGGCTGCTTGATCACGAAATCGAGGCGGCCGTCGCCATCCAGATCGGCGATGCCCACCTTCTGGAACGTGTGCGTCCCATCGAGCTTGATGGAGAGATAGGCGCGGCCTTCCGCCGTGGGGACGACGGTGGCCACTTCCGAGCCAGGCCCTTCCCTGCCATCGATGACAGGGCGGACATAGTAGGCCTGCTCTCCTGCGGGGGGCTGAGGATCCACGAAATCGGTCGTCCGGGTGATGGGCGCCTGGTTCAATCGCACTGCCGGCATTCGTCCGGTCCGCCGGTAGACGTTGAACGCCACGTTGGCAGGGTCACTCTTCAGCAGGCGCCATCCGACATAGACGCCTCCGCCCTGCAGTGGAACAGCAACGACACCGCGCCGCAGCCGCTCCTCGATGCGCGCCTTCGCGAAGCCGTTCACCTTCGGCTTTGACACCTTCGGCCGGCCCCCCTCGCGCAGCTCGACGTTGTCCACGAGGAGGTCTGCCTTTCCAGAGCCGACGAAGCGCACCTGAATCTGGTCACACTCCTCGGGAACGATAGCCTCACCCTCCAGCTTGGTCCACTGGGGCGTGGCTAGCCGACCATCGCCGCCGATCGTCCACCGCAGCGTCTTGCCGCCAGAGAGGGCGACGACGGCTATCTCCACGTGCCCGGAGCCTTTCACCCAAGCGCTGACCGTGAAGAGTTGGTCGGGCCGAACGTTCAGGCGGCCGTCGTTCGTGAACGCCCAGTCGCGCTCGCCCTCATGCCGGATTCGGGCCGCGCGCTTGCCAGAGTGGCCCTCCGGGGCAATGGCCACAGAGCCAGCGTTCTCCTCGCGCGTCCAAAGGCGCCAGCCGGTCAGGCTCTCGGCGCCATGCTCGAAGTCGGGGTTCACCACTCCGAGCTTCTCCGGCACCGCCGGCGTAAAGACGAGGGCATCGTAGTAGCTGGATCCGGGCGGCGTCGCTGCGTAGCGGTCATCGACCCACAGCTCGAAGGTGCCGTTGGTGATCGTGAAGATCCCCACCCGGTTGTCCCGGCCTTCCTTGCGGGTCCAGTTCTTGCCATCGAGCGAGACCGCGAGCGGCCGGCTGAGGTGGAGGAGTTCGACGGCGTAGGTGCCCGCGGGAATCCCCGTGATGCGCGTATGCAGGGGCAGCGCGCCCTCTTCGGGCGTGGCGCGATCCTGCTTCACGACGGGCGATTGGAGGACAACGCCACCGGACCACTTCTTGTGGGCGTCCTTATCCGTGCTCCAGAGGTTCCATTTCGTCTCGGTGAGGCGGTTCTTCTCCCAGGCATCGGCCGGCGTGGTGTATGCCTCCGCTTCAAAAACGAGTGGTTCGCTGGCATCCACCGTGAAGAGCCGGGCGCCAGGCAGCGTCGCCACGGCGCAGAGGACGGCAAAGGCGACCAGACGGTTGAACATGGCAGTCTCCTCCTCGGCTGGTATCGATTGACAGCAGCACGGCTAGATTACCTGGAAAAGGCGTGCTTGTCAAGCAGAGCGTGTCGCGCGAATGGTCGCGCCGGCGCGTGGTTTGTGGCTGCGCCGCCGCGGGTACCGTAGCATGGCAGAGAGCGATAGTGATCAGACTGGCAGTCCCAGCGGCAAAGGAGCCCAGAGCGCTTGGGACGCCACGTGAGGCGCGGCGCCATTGCGCCGGGAGGGAAATGAGAGATGGCAAACGAGATGGGTGGGCATCAGCCCTATCCGCTCGGTGAGGGAGACCGGTTCCGCATGCTCCGGGAGGGCACCTACCGCCGGGAGGAGTTGGACCTGCAGCGGATGGAAGACCTGGAGCACTGGACCATCGCCGAGGGTGAGCCCGACATTCGGGGATGGGATATCCTCACGCAGGAGGGCGATCACGTTGGCAAGGTTCACGACCTGATCGCCAGTCCGAAGACCCAACATGTCTATTTCATCCTTGCCCAGATCGGTGGCCTTTGGGGCATGGGCGGCCGGCACGTGTTGGTGCCGTTGGACCGCATCCACCTCAACCGCGAAAACCATCAGGTGAGAATCGACGCCCCGCGCGATCGATTGGAAAACGCGATCGAGTGGCGCGCTGGCGAGGAGATCGACTACGCCGGGGCGTACCGCTACTGGATGGAAGAGGGCATGCCCGGGCGTGCCGAAACGCATGAGATGGCCGGCATGCGCGGCGGCGAGGTCCCCGCGGGCGAGACCCGCGTACCCCTCCGCGAGGAGGAGATGGTCGCAACCCGCCAGGTCCATACCGGCGAGATCGAGGTCGAGAAGCACGTTGTCTCCGAGCAGCGCACCATTGAGGTGCCTGTGTCGCATACCGAGGTAGAGGTAGAGCGCCGGCCGGTGACGGGAGAGGCGCGCTACCACACAGAAGGCGAGATCACCGAGGGCGAGGTGCGCATCCCGGTCCGCGAAGAGGAAGTGCATATCGAGAAGCGCCCCGTCGTCAAGGAGGAGATCATCGTTCGCCAGCATCCAGAGACAGAGATGGAGCGGCGTACCGAGACGATCCGCCGCGAGGTTGCCGAGGTGCATAAGGAGGGCGACATCGACGTCGAAACCAAGGGCGTGGATGTCGAAACCGAGAGCAACATCGACAGAAGCAGGCGAAGAACAGGCTGACACGCTCCGAACGGAACAGATGGCGTTCACGGGGCAGGTCACGTGGGTGGCCTGCCTCGTGAACGCGCGAAAGCCTACGCCCCCTGAGTGGGGGCGCAGGCAAGCCCCTGCGAGGAGATCCGGCGGATCTCCTCGTTGCGCTCATGCAGCGCGGCCTCCACGCGAATAAGGCCATCGGCGCACTCGCCCGGCGAATGGCCATGGCCGGCTTCGCGCTCCATGCGTAGGCCCGTGGCCACAACGTCGATGAACTCCGTGATGATCCCCTCATCGACCGGCGTTGGCGCCGCTGCCCACTGAAGGAGGGCCTGCTCCATCTGTCGGTAATAACGCCGATCCAGGGGGCCATTGGGGCCTACCAGAGGGAGGGGGTTCAGCGCGCGCTGGAGTCCTTTCAGTGCGAACAGGAGCGGCTCGTAGTGGCGCCCCGCCGCCAGGCGCGGGAAGGCGAACTCTATCACCGGCACGGGTGGCTGGCCGCCCTCCACGGCGCGGTGGGCGTTCCACCGCGAGAACGCCAGCTCTCCACGACGCGTGCGAATCTCTCCCCCGTGGATCCGCTTCTCGCGAAGGATGCCGACGGTGTCGAGACCCAGGTCACCCCCCAAGAGGAGGAGGCAGAAGAGGAACTCCGGACCCGGGAGACGGGTGAAAGGCCGGCCTTCCTCGGCCTGCAGAGAGAGATGCAGGCTGTGCGGTGGGATGCCGATGAACTCCACCGTCTCTCGGATCAGCTCCGAGAGAATCCAGAGGTCAGTGGTGGCAGGCTGCGAGAGATCGCCTTCCGCCTGCAGCCGACCGATGGCGATCTCCAGGAAACCGCGTGTTCGCCCGGCATCGAAGGTGACGCCGGTGTGGTCATCGCGATACCCACCCAGCTTCCAGAGGCGGCGCGCCAGGTCGAAATCGTGGAAGTAGTAGAGCCCATCGAGCTGCGGGTCGGCGCCGCGCCGCGAGCGAATCGCGCGCGCTCCCAGGGGGCTGAACTCCAGCTCCGCGCCGAGGGGCGTGCCCCCAGGGCGACGGTTGATCTCCATGCGCGCGATGATCTCCGCCGCAAGGCTTCGATCATAGAGCGCGTCGGCCAGGAGGATCGCCTGGCGCACGGTGTCGACATAATCATAGTCGGCCTGGTAGACGCGGAGGCCGGCCCCCGCGAGTGCCGCCTCGAGGGCTTCCGCACGCGCATTGAGGAAGGCGAGCGCCGCCAGCAACGATTCGGTGCGCGGATAGCAGGAGGCTTGCGGCCGGAGCGCCTGCCGGAACTCCGAGCGAATCCGGTCCTCCACCTGGTTGAGGATGACGATGCGCGCGATGAGGCGCAGGTAGGCGCTGGCGAAGCGGCGCGCGTGCGCATCCTCTCGAAGCCACTCCAGGCTCGGGAGGGGGGCGTGTTGCAGCGCGCGCCCGAGGGCCCGCGGCGACCACCGCGGGTCGAGCCAGTGCTTTCGGGTGAGTTCGGCGATCGCATCTCCCAACAGCTCCCGGCCAAGGCGGATGTCGCTCTCCGCGCTCCCGAAGCGGCGGGCGAGCGTGCTTTCCATCTCGGCCAGGAGGTGGTACTCCACGCGATCCTCCGGTTCGAAATCGCGGCACGGATGTACCCCGATGGCGGTGGGGCTTCCCACATAGGCGTGCGTCTGGATCCACTCGCCGCCGGCACGCACCACAACCGGGCGGCGCTCGTAGAGCGAGCCATTCTCCTCATACCGATCGAGACGCGCCAACACTTCGGCATCGATTCCCTCGATCAGGTAGCCTTCGGTCGTGGCGCCCGGCTCTGGCAGAATGTGGGGCAGGGCGTGTGGCGTGGGCACTCGCCGGAAATCATGCAGGAGCGCCGGCCGTCGGGGCGGTTCAAATCCCGTGAGCACGCGCAGGTGTCTTGGCGTTGCCAGCGTTCCATGGACGAAGAGCTTATCGGTCTGAATCACACAGCCTCCGGGTATTACCGATGCTCCATCCGACATCCGTCGGTGGGAGCCCGGTGAGTGCGGGTATGACCCGCGTGCTCCTGCGAAGACAGGCATTCTGGGGGAATAGGCAGCGCGGTAGCACGCGCGTGTTGACCCTTGCCGGTCGCTGGGGGAACAGGGCAGCGGGTATGTGGGCTCATGCGGCTCGTCATGTTCTCATTCGTAGCAGAGCGGAGTGGAGTCGTGGTGGAATGGAGTCCTGAAAAGTGGTAGAGTGCCTGGTGTCTGTTTGTTGTCCTACTCGAGCCAGTCCTCAGCGGCAGGATGCCGCGCTCGTTTTTTTCGCGCTCCCCGTGGCGGAATCCTGCCGCTCTCTCTTGCTCTCAATCACGCGGATATCTTCGCCCTGGACACTACTCCGCGGCCGCTTTTGGCAGCTGGAGCGTGCCCGAAAGCTTCCATGCGGTGGCATAGAGCGAGGCGGTGAAGCGGACGCTCGCCCGCGCGCGCTCCTGTGCAAAGTCAGAGACTTCCGGCGCCAAACCGCGCGCTCCTTTCACGCGCAACTTCGGCTCCAGCATATAGACACGCGTAACCAGCGCATTGCTCCGCTTCAGCTCCGACAGGATGGCCGGCATGAGCGATTCCACGGGCGCGACCTGTTGGCGCGCAGCCAGGGCGCTTGGCTCAACGCGGAGCGCCGTAATGAGGTCATCGATGCGCGAGTGGATGCCGGTGCGCGGCGAACTGCCATCCGGGCGCACCTTGCCATCGTGGTGGACCGTCGTATGCAGCGGCTGGCAGAGATCCTGGGCGTAGTGAGCCACCTGCCCGGCAAGGTATCGGCACTTGGCCTGCACGTGTGTATCCTCCGGGCGCTGGCGGCTCTCCGCGAAAGCGAGGGCGAGGCGCTCCGTTGCTTCTGCGAGGGCATAGGGCAGGAGACCCACCCGGTCGGGATCGAGTTTGGCACGGGCGCATTGATGGATGAAGCCATAGCGCGTCGCCGGCAGCGAGCGGCCCTTCAGGAGCTCCAGATCAAGGTAGTGCTCAGGGCCCTCGCCGTTGCGCAGCGCGGGCAATGACCGATGCTTGGAGAAATCGGGGTCGCGCGAGTCGCGGGCGATCGCTTTCCCATCGGATCGAAAGAAGGATGGGAGCGAGGCCGGAGTCGCCAGCACCGCGGCTTCAGTCAGAACCATATGGCCGTCGGTGGACCAGGCGTGCGCGGGCCCTATCGGGGCCAGGCCGGTCCCAAAGGTCAAAAGGGTGAGCAGGGCGCGGAGCACGCGCCGTGTCGCATCGGTTCTCATGCCAATCTTGCCAGTGCCTCCCGCTGGATGGCGTTTCGCAGGGGCTCTCCCCGCAGGTAGCGATCCAGCTCGTCCAGGGCGAAATCTGCCATTCGATGGCACTCTTGGTGCATCGATCCCGCGATATGCGGCGTGTAAATCACATTCGGGAGCGTGTAGAGTGGGCTGCCCTCAACCGGAGGCTCCGGGTCAGTCACATCCAGAACCGCCCAGATCCGGCCCGACTTCAGCTCCGCGAGGAGGGCCTCTTCATCCACGAGGGCACCTCGCGCCGTGTTGATGAAGGTGGCGCCATCCTTCATCCGAGACAGGAGCGGCCCATTGATCATGTGGCGCAAGCTCGGTAAATTGGGGGCGTGCAGCGAGACCACATCGGAGCGCTCCATCAGCTCCGGCAGCTCCACCTTGGTGACCCCGAGACGGCGGGCTTCCTCTTCTCCCACCCAGGGATCATAGAGGAGCACCTCCAGATCATAGCCGCGAAGCAGGCGGATCACCTCACGGCCCACCATGCTGGCCGCAATCACGCCCACGGTGCGCCGGTAGTTTCCGGGCACCTCCTCCGGAAGGCCGGCCTCGCCGCGCCGATGGCGCATCAGCGCCCAGAAGCGCTTGTTCGATAGGATGATGGCAGCCACGGTATACTCGGCTACCGGGATTGCGTTCGCCGGCGCAGCCGAGCTCAGGGTGATCCCTCGCTCGAAAAGCGCGTCAGTGACAAACCCCTTCACCGAGCCCGCGGCGTAGAAGAGCGCGCGCAACCTGGGAGTCCGCTCCAGGAAGGCCTCGTCCACGCGGGGCATGCCCCAGGTGCTCACGATGATGTCGGCCTTCGCCAGTTGGTCCACGCGCTCATCCGCAGCGCGCTCGAAGCACGCGTCCACAAGCGTAGCCATTGACTCCAAGCGGTCATAATGCCGGGGCGCAAAGACCCGCTTTGCCATCGCGCGGGGTGCCAGCAGCGCGATCGTCAGATCTGGATAGAACCTCTCCTGGGACAACTTCCTGCTCCTTCACACCGTTGGAGGGATGCGTCGAGACTGCGCCCGCGCCGGCCATTTGGGCGAAAGGCTCGGGCAGGCGGCGTTGGAAGAGAGGGGGCGGTGATCTCCATGGCGCGCCTACGGTGTCTCCAGCTTGCGGATGTGCGCGCGAAGGTCCTCGAACACCTCGCGCGCCGACCGGGTCGCGTCGATCGTGATGAAGCCGAACTCATCCGCCATCTGATCGAACTGTTCGATGACGAGGGCCTGGTAGCGGCAGAAGCTGTCGTACAGGTTATGCGCGCAGCGGATATCCATGCCGGATTCCCAGTAGTTGAAGCCGCGGCCCTGCAGCATGCGCTGTACGAGCGTGGGGACATCCACCTTCAAATAGAAAACGATATCCGGCTTGAGGGCAAAGCCGTAGACCTTGCGTGCCCACTCGGGATCGGCACCGCGCACCACATCGCGCGCGATGATAGAGTAGAAGTAGCGATCGGAAAGCACGTAGAACCCGGCGCGCAGCGCGGGGAGAATCTGGTTCTCCAGGCGGTCGGCGAAGTCGGTGGCATAGAAGAGGCTCATCGTGAACCGGCCCATGGTGTGGCCTGCCTTCGCCGCGTCGAGGCCTGGTTGAGTGAGAGGCGAGCGCGCCAGACCGGTGTTGGAGACGCCGTAGCCCTCTTCCTCCAGCCACTGCTTCAAGAGCTGGATTTGCGTCGAGCGCCCGACGCCATCCGTGCCCTCCAACACGATGAGCCTTCCTTCGAGTTGGGGCACCGGGGCATAGGGAAACCCGGCTCCGTAGAAGGTGGCTTCCCTCATCGTCACTCCCCTCCCACATTCCCGGGCGCGAGCTGCTCCTGGCCGCCAAGGAGCACCCGATGCGTGATCGAACGCACCAGCAGTTGCTGCTCGTGGATCGGGAGCGTGCCATCAATCACCGTGAGCCCGAATTCGTCCACCATCTTATCGTACTCATCCAGGATGCGTTGCTGGAAGAGGCGGAAGCTAGTGACCACGTTATCGGAGAGACCCAGGTCCATCCCAGCCTCGTAGTATTTGATCCGCGCGCGTGATGAGAGGATGCGGTCCACGGCGATATGGAGAGGTACCCGGAAGTAGAGCGCAATATCCGGTCGGGGGGCAAAGGAGTAAAGGTTGCGTACCCATTGCCGGTCGACCCCGCGCGCGACATCGCGAGCGAAGGCAGTGAACGCGTATCGGTCGGCCAGAACGATGGCGCCTGCCTTCAGCAGCGGCTGGATGTGGTTTTCCCAGCGGTCGGCGAAGTCCGTGGCCTGAAGCAGACTGAACGTCGTCGGCGTGAACGCACGCCGCTTCTTCGCCAACCGCGTGGTGCTCTTGACCAGATCGGATGAGTTCCACTCGCTGAAGTAGACCGCCCGCCCCTGAGACTGCAACCACTTGTTGAGCAGGTCGATCTGCGTGGATTTGCCGCTGCCATCGATGCCTTCAACGACGATCAGCTTGCCCTCGTAGTCGTTGGGACGCAGCACGCTCTCCCCTTTCGCGAGCCGGGCAGAGGCCCAGGAGCAACCTCAAGTTCGGGCGGGTCCGAAAACCACCGGCACCGGACCGCCCCTGGCGGTGCTCACAGGCCGGGTGGTCGTGCTCTTGCCGACAGATCGGTGTGACCCCATCTCCCTCTCAGAGATTATACCATAGGCGCGAATGCTTTGTGTAGCCGTATCTGGCAGGGGGAGCAGCCACCATGCGGAGGTAAATCTCCGCGCTGCTTGTGAGCCAAGCCCTGTCGGACTGGTGATCTCTGCGCTCCTGGGCAACTCGGGTTGGCGATGTGGCAGGGATGCGGTGGCCCGAAGGGCGCTTGCTGGAAAGCAGCGCGGGGCCCTAGCTGCGCGCAGAACAGCCAGGGGCCAGGAAAGCCCGCGCTTGCTGCAGGACAGAGGCAGGAGGGGGGCGTGCGCGTGGCTAACAATGAGGCGACAGGGGGTTACCAATGGCACGTTTTCAACGACTCGAAGTACTCAACACAATGCTAGACACCGGGCTGGTACCGGTTTTCTACGACGGGAATGTCGAGACGGCGGCGAAGGTGATTTCTGCCTGCGCCGATGGCGGCGCTCGCGTGGTGGAGTTCACCAACCGAGGCGACCTTGCCTACCGCGTCTTCAGTGAGCTGGTGGCCCGCTTTGCCAAGGAGCGCCCGGAGGTGATCCTGGGAGTGGGTTCCGTCGTCGACCCGGGAACGGCGGCGCTTTATATCAATTCCGGGGCTAACTTCGTCGTGGGGCCGGTTTTCAACCCGGAGGTGGCGAAGGTTTGTAACCGGCGCAAGGTCGCCTACTCGCCCGGGTGCGGCAGCGCCAGCGAGATCAGCGCCGCGGAAGAGGCAGGGTGCGAGATTGTTAAGCTCTTCCCCGGCAAGGAAGTTGGCGGGCCGTCATTCGTCAAGGCGATCCTCGGCCCGTGCCCCTGGACGCGGATCATGCCGACGGGCGGCGTGGACGCGACCGAGGAGAGCATCACCCAATGGATCAAGGCCGGCACCGCGTGCCTGGGGATCGGCACCAAGCTGATCACGAAGGAGATCGTCGCCGCGGGTGACTGGGAAGCCCTCACGGCCAAAGTGGCGCAGTGCCTGTGGTGGGTGAAGAAGGCGCGGGGCGTGCCCCTCTTCCTCGGGTGTGAGCACGTGGGCCTCTATCCCACGCAGGCGGGTGGCGGCGCCGAGGTGGCTGCCTGGTACGCGAAGACGTTTGGCTTCTCCGAGAAGGTGGGCAACTCCTCCATCTTCGTCTCTGGCCCGGGCCCCGGGCGGATCGAGGTGTTCAAGGAGCCAAAGGAGCCGCGGGCGCATGTGGCGATTCGCGTGGCCAACTTCGAGGAAGCGGTCCGGGTTCTCCAGGAGAAGGGAATCGCCCTCGAAGAGCCCACATGCAAGGGCGGAGTGAAGTCGGTCTTCCTCAAGGAGCCCGACCCGGCCGGACACCGCGTCCACCTCTTCTGGAGCGCCTCGTAACTTCCGCAAGAGAAGGGCCGTTTTGCGCGCCACGGAGGCGCGCAAAACGGCCCCGCACCACGCAGAAGACCCCGCTAGTCTTCCTCAATGGTGAAGAGGTACTTGACGTCCACGCCACTGACCGCGTGCGTCTGAAGCAAGGCGCCACGGCTCAGCGTCTTCACGTGGCCATCGCAGAACACCACGTTGCACATGTCCGAGTGCCGGAAGATCGACTGATAGGTTGTGCTGGTGGCAGGCTGGGTGTACCCGGTGGCCACGTCGAACTCGCCAGCGGCTTCGAAGACGCCAGAAAAGTCGGTCGCAAAGACGGTATCCGCGGGCACGCGTATCTCCGCCATCGACTTGTTCATCGGGTGGCTGGCGACCGGCCCGCTGGCGCTACCCGCGCGCCCGCCATAGTAGCAGGTGTTCGCCGCGTAGGGCATCTGAGTGCGCAGGAACTTCCCCACCGAATCGAGGCCCACCTTCGTGGAGAACGAGGGGCAGTTGAAGACGCCCGTGTTCTTGATGTAGGGCAGGATCGCGTCTGGCCAGATCCGCCCGTTCTGGTCGTTGCTGATCTGCCAGGAGAAGGGCATGTACTCGTCAAAATCCTGCACGTACATCATCACGCCCGTGCCAATCTGCTTCAGATTGCTCTGACAGTTGGACTTCCGTGCGTTCTCTCGCGCCCGGGCGAAAACCGGGAAGAGAATGGCTGCCAGGATGGCGATAATCGCTATCACGACCAGCAGCTCGATCAGGGTAAACCCGCGTGCTTTTCGAGCGTTCATGTCCGTGCTCCTTCCGAAACCTCAAGAGCGGTGCCTGCAAGCATGGTAGCATCCATCTCGGGCGGCTGTCAAGCGCCGGCTCGTGAGGATGGCCCGCGCGCTGCACGGTGCGTGGATCTTTGCGATTGCGCTCCCATACCTTGTGAACCCCGCCCGCGCGCAGGAGTTCCGGGCTCTCCCCCAGAAACATCCGGTAGCGTGAAGGAACATCCGCTGCATCACCGGCCGGGTGGCGCAGATGCCGCTTTGCTTGCTTTCATGAAGGAGAGGTACTATGGCTGTTCAGAGAGAGATGGATGCTCCGGACTGGCAGAATGTGCAGGTGTTGAGCATCAACCGGGAACCGGCGCACGCATCGCTGCTGCCTTGCCCGGATGAGGAGTGCGCGTTGAGCGGCGAGCGGGGCGCTTCACCCTGGTTCCGTCTCCTGAACGGCAACTGGCGGTTCATGCTCGTGCCTTACCCGGACGCAACGCCGGAGGGATTTGAGGCGGAGGAGTTCGACGCCTCGGAATGGGATACCATCCCTGTGCCAAGCAACTGGCAGATGCACGGCTACGATCGGCCCCAGTATACCAACATCAACTACCCCTATCCTATGGATCCTCCCTTCGTGCCAGACGACAACCCGGTGGGGCTCTATCGCCGCGCGTTCGTGGTCCCGGAAGCATGGCTGGGCCGGCGCATCTATCTCACCTTCGAGGGCGTCAACTCAGCCTTCTATCTCTGGGTGAATGGCCATCGGGTGGGCTATAGCCAGGGAAGCCACATGCCGGCCGAGTTCGACATTACCCCCTACACCCGCCTGGGCGGCAACGTCGTCGCCGTGCAGGTTTTCAAGTGGTCGGATGCCAGCTATCTGGAAGACCAGGATTTCTGGCGGCTGAGCGGGATCTTCCGTGATGTCTATCTGACCGCCAGAAGCGACGTCTACCTGCGCGACGTCTTCGTGCGCACGCCGCTCGATGCAGAGTATCGCGATGCCACCCTGGAGGTGGATGTGAGCGTGCGCAACGCGGGGGATGCGCCCGTAGCCGGCTATGTGGTCTCAGCCAAACTGATCGATCCGGACGGCGAGGGGGCCCTCCCGGAGACGACGGTCGGCGCGGTCGATCTCGCCGCGGGCGAGGAGAAAACCCTGGCGCTGAAAGCACCTGTGAGCGATCCAGACAAGTGGACGGCGGAGACGCCCTACCTTTACTCACTCCTGCTCACCCTGAAAGACGCCAAGGGCGAGGTGCTGGAGGTGGAGCACGTGCGCGTCGGCTTCCGCCAGGTGGAGATTCGCGACGGGCAGTTCCTGGTCAATGGAGTCTCCATCAAGCTGCAAGGCGTGAACCGGCACGATACGCATCCGGATCTAGGCCACGCGGTCTCGCTGGATTCCATGGTCCAGGATATCATGCTGATGAAGCAGCACAACATCAACTGCGTGCGCACCTCGCACTATCCCAACGACCCGCGCTGGTACGACCTGTGTGATGAGTATGGAATGTACGTGATCGACGAGGCGGACCTGGAGACTCACGGCTTCGGCTACGAGGCGCCCGATATCCCCGCCAAACGGCCCGAATGGCGCGAAGCGTTCCTGGATCGCGCCGTGCGCATGGTGGAGCGCGATAAGAACCATCCCTGCATCGTGATGTGGTCGCTGGGCAACGAGTCGGGCTACGGCGAAAACCACGCGGCGATGTCGGAGTGGATTCGCGGGCGGGATGCCACCCGGCCGATCCACTACGAGCGCGCCATCGAAACCGCGGAGGCGCCGGCGCCGGCGAGCGTGGATGTCGTCAGCCAGATGTACACCAGCGTCGAGAACCTGATCAAGCAGGGCGAGCGCACGGACGAGCCGCGTCCCTTCTTCCTCTGCGAGTACGCCCACGCGATGGGCAATGGCCCCGGCAACCTGAAGGAGTACTGGGAGGTCATCCGCAAGTATCCCCGGCTGATCGGCGGGTGCATCTGGGAGTGGGTGGACCACGCGATCCGCACGCGGAATGCCGAAGGGCAGGAGTACCTCGCATATGGCGGCGACTTCGGCGACTTCCCGAACGATGGCAACTTCTGCGTGGACGGCCTCAACTTCCCCGACCGGATTCCGCACACCGGTCTCATTGAGTATAAGCACATCATCCAGCCGGTGCATATCGAAGCGCTCGATCTGGAGCACGGACGCATCCGCATCGTCAACCGTCACTTCCATCGCTCGACCGACTACCTGCAGGGCTCCTGGATGCTGCTGCAGGACGACCTGATCCTGGACCAGGGAGAGATCCTGGATCTCGATATCCCCGCCGGCGAGGCGGTGGAGTATCAGCTTCCCTACACCCTGCCGGATCCCGAGCCGGGCGCCACTTACTGGCTCAACCTCAGCTTCACTCTGGCGGAGGAGATGCCCTGGGCGTCGCGGGGATACGAGGTCGCCTACGACCAGTTCGAACTCCCGCGCAAGGCAGAGGCGCCGGCGCTCCTGGCCGAGGCGATGCCTCCGGTGGCCCTGCGCGACCTCCCGGGCGAGGTGATCCTCCACAGTGATGAGTTTGCGATCACCTTCGACAAACGGACCGGGACGATCCGCGATTGGATCTGGCAGGAGATCCCGCTCATCGATGCCGGGCCGCGGATCCAGCTCTGGCGCGCGCCGACGGATAACGACCGCAACATCAAGCACGTGTGGTACCGCGCCGGCTACGACCGCCTGGTGTCCCGTGTGCAGCGGATGGAGGTGCAGGAGCTCTCGCGCCACGCCATTCGCCTGGAAGTGGATACCCGCCTCGGCGCCGTCTCTTTGCGGCCATCCTTCGATGTGCGCTACTGCTACACCCTCTATGGCTCGGGCGATCTCGTCATAGAGACCCGCCTGATACCGCTTCAGGAGGATCTGCCGGACCTGCCGCGGGTGGGCCTGGAGCTGCGCACGCTGCCCGGGTTCACGCAGTTCGCGTGGTATGGGCGTGGTCCGCACGAGAGCTATGTCGACCGCAAGGAGAGCGCCCGCGTCGGGGTTTACGCGGGCACGGTCGAGGAGCAGTACGTGCCCTACCTCTTCCCGCAAGAGAATGGGAACAAGGCGGATACGCGCTGGGCGGCGATCACCAACCTGCGCGGTGAAGGCCTCCTCTGCATGGGGATGCCGGTGATCAACGTCAGCGTGCATCACTACACCACGGAAGACCTCACCGCGAGCGCGCATCCGCACGAGTTGACGCGCATCGAGGAGACGGTGGTGCATCTCGATTACCAGCAGGGCGGTCTGGGAAGCAACAGCTGCGGCCCGCGCCCGCTGCCGCAGTACCTGCTCCAGCCGGTCGAGATGAGCTTTGCCGTGCGCATCAAGCCATTCTCGATGGACGCGCGCTCGCCGATGTCGCTTTGGAAGGAGAGTCTGCCGGCCCCGCACGCCTGATCCGCGGGGTGCCGGCAACGCGCTGGCGCTCTCGC